>OGQT01001433.1_pt1 | contig 19013 bp, 9 predicted proteins | sample 1553261 | NCBI WGS metagenome assembly OGQT01 (sample SAMEA2579992, study PRJEB22360) | human gut metagenome | biome: human gut; feature: human-associated habitat; material: faeces | place: Denmark | collected 2008/2010
ACAAGCCCCGCGCGGGCGTCGCCGCGGTGGTGGCGGGCTGTTATCTCGTCGGCGATGGCCGAAATCTTTTTGTCATGCAGGGCCTCGGCCACGTTGATCAGCAGTGACGAGCGGCCGTCGGCCACGGCGCGGTTCAACTGCCCCACGTCGCGCACCCCCACGATGTCGTTGAACCGCAGATTCTCGTCGAAGGCGTGGAACATCTTCTCCTGCGTGACGTACTGCGCCGGCACGTCGGGGTTCTTGCGGTCGAGTGCCATAAGCAGGAATCCGCCCTTGTGGGGGAGGATGTCGAAGATGGTCAGGCAGCCTGTCGACGGCGCCAGGGCGCCGTAGTAGCTGTCGATGACCCCGTCGAGGCGGTAATATGTAGTGTACAGCTCGTGAATCGACTCAAGCAGGCGCACCTTGTCGTTGAGCCCTTCGGCGCGGAATTTCTCGATGATGTCGCGCGTCAGGCGTTCCTTGCGCTCGAAGGGGATGTCGGCCTCCGCGAGCCGCCGCATCACCTCCTTGAGGCGTGCGGCCAGCGCGGCGTTGGCCTCGATGTTCTTCCCCTCGGGGTCGAACAGGCGGCAGAAATAGCCCCCCGACACCGAATGCTCGATGCGCAGGCGCGCGCCCGGCATAACTTCGGTGAGGGCGCGGTAGAGCATCATGCACAGCGACCGCACATATACGCGTCCGCCCGAGCCCGAGGCCGTGGTGAGGAATTCCACCATCTTCGGGGCGAAGACCTGGTACTGCAGCGGCTCGGTCTTGTTGTTCACGCGGGCGCAGATGAACCGCTGCCCGGCCAGACGTGACTTAAGCGCGGGCGAGCCGAGCAGTTCGCTCAGTGTCTCGCCCCCGCTGATGGGTATGTACTCGCCAAGATTGACGCAGTATATCTTTAGTGTCGCCGACATGATTGCTGGTCAGGATGTTGTGTGCCGTTCAGTCGCGGCCGTTGCCGAAGAAACGGAGCAGGTAGATGAACAGGTTGATGAAGTCGAGATACAGCGACAGCGCGCCCCAGGTGGCGAGCGACGAGGCATGCATCACCGGGTTCATGGCGGCCATGTTCTTGATCTGCTGGGTGTCCCAGGCGGTGAGGCCCACGAAAATCAGCACACCCAGACCCGAGATGATCCAGTCAAATGTGCTGTTGGCCCAGAAGATGTTGACCACCATGCAGATGAGCAGGCCGAACAGGGCCATGTAGAGTATCGAGCCGACTTTCGAGAGGTCGCTCTTGGTAGTGTAGCCGTAGATCGACATGGCGCCGAACGTGCCCGCGCAGATCACGAAGGTCTTGAACAGCGAGGCGAACGAGAACGCCAGGAAGATCAGCGACAGCGTGAGACCGTTGACCACGGCGAACAGATAGAACAGGCCGGTGGCCATGGCGGGCGACATCTTCGTCAGACGCGCCGAAATCCAGAGCACCAGGCCGATCTCAACGATGGCGCAGCCCCAATAGGCCCATGAGTTCTGGGCCAGGAACAGCGACAACTGCGGAGTCATGGCGGCCACGCCGAACGATGTGGCGGCGGTGACCAGCAGCGCCAACAACATCTTCACATAAACCTGTTTCATAACGGCTGTCACCCGCTGGTCGAGCGACTGCCCCTGGGGCTGCTGAAAGTAGCCGCCCTGCTGATAGTAGTTATTCATAATTTCAATGGTTGTTTTTAACTGTAAGCCCCCTGTGGCCGGGAGGCCCTCTAAGGTTTTTAGGGGCTATAGGGTCTTTAAGGTCGTTAAGGTCTTTAGGGTCGTTAAGGACTTTAAAGACTTTAAAGACCTTAAAGACCCTTTCCCCCACAAGCCATAAGGCCTGAAGAGGCTTTTTTGTTTAGACTATCCACCCTATATAACGTTTAATCGCGCGATTTAATATAAATCACGCGATTAAACAGTTTTACGAACTTTTCACCTTCCGGGCTGATTTCCCGGGGCGGGGCGTCACATGCGCTCGGGCACGCGGATGCCGAGCAGGCTCATGGCGGCGGCCACGGTGCGGGCGCAGGTGGCTGTCAGGGCCAGGCGGAGCGAGCGACGGGCCTCGTCCTCCTCGCGCAGCACGGGGCAGTCGTGGTAGAACTGGTTGTAGGTCTTCACCAGGTCGTAGGCGTAGTTGGCGATGAGGGCGGGCGAGAATGTGCGTCCGGCCTCGGCTACTACCTGCGGGAACTCGGCCAGGGCCTGTATCAGCGAGATTTCGCGCTCGTTTGGCTCGACGGCCGAATAGTCGCCGATGGTCATCCCCTTCTCGGCGGCGTTACGCAGCACCGAGCGCATGCGGGCGTAGGTGTACTGTATGAAAGGCCCGGTGTTGCCGTTGAAGTCGATTGACTCCTTGGGGTTGAACATCATGTTCTTGCGCGGGTCGACCTTGAGCAGGAAGTATTTCAGCGCGCCCAGGCCGACGGTCTCCGAAATCTCGTCTATCTCGGCCTGCGACAGCCCGTCAAGCTTGCCCAGTTCGGCTGATACCTCGCGGGCGGTGGTGACCATCTCGTCCATCAGGTCGTCGGCGTCGACAACGGTACCCTCGCGGCTCTTCATCTTACCCTCGGGGAGCTCGACCATGCCGTACGAGAAGTGCACCAGATCCTTGCCCCATTTGAATCCGAGGCGGTCGAGCAGCAGCGACAGCACCTGGAAGTGGTAGTTCTGCTCGTTGCCCACCACGTAAATCATGCGGTCGATGGGGTAGTCCTCGAAACGCAGTTTGGCGGTGCCGATATCCTGGGTCATGTAAACCGAGGTGCCGTCGGCGCGCAGGAGCAGTTTGTGGTCAAGACCGGCATCGGTGAGGTCGGCCCATACCGAGCCGTCATCCTTGCGGTACATGATGCCTTTTTCGAGACCTTCGAGCACCTTCGACTTCCCTTCAAGGTAGGTCTCCGACTCGTAGTAAATTTTGTCGAAGTCAACACCCATGCGGCGGTATGTCTTGTCGAACCCGTCGTAGACCCACGAGTTCATCTTCTCCCAGAGGGCGCGCACCTCGGGGTCTTTCTGTTCCCAGCGGCGCAGCATCTCGCGGGCCTCGGCCATGAGCGGAGCCTGGGCCTTGGCGTCATCCTCGGTCATGCCCGTGGCCATCAGCTCCTTGACCTGCTCGCGGTATTTCTTGTCGAACAGCACGTAGAAGTCGCCGATCAGGTGGTCGCCCTTCTTGCCGGTCGACTCGGGTGTGGCGCCCTCGCCCCACTTCTGCCAGGCGAGCATCGACTTGCAGATGTGTATGCCGCGGTCGTTCACGATGTTGGTCTTCACCACGCGGTTGCCGCAGGCCTTGAGGATCTGCGACAGCGAGTAGCCCAGCAGGTTGTTGCGCACATGCCCCAGGTGCAGGGGCTTGTTGGTGTTGGGCGACGAGTATTCCACCATCACCAGGGGCGACTCATCTGTGGCCTCGGTGAACCCGTAGGTCTCGCCGGCGTCGGCGATGGCCTTCAGCACGGTCGAGAAATATGTGGGGCGGATGACGATGTTCAGGAACCCTTTCACCACGTTGAAACGGTCGACGGCCGGCTCGTTCTCCACGAGCCACTGGCCGATTTCGGTGGCTACGGCCTCCGGAGCCTTGCGCGCGGCTTTCACCCAGGGGAACACCACGACGGTGAGGTTCCCCTCGAACTCTTTGCGGGTGGTCTGCGGAACAATCGATTCGGCGGGGGTGTCAACGCCGTAAAGCGCTTTCACGGCGTGGCTTACGGCCTGTGAGATGATGCTGTCGATCTGCATGGCGGTGTGATTGGCTGTATGGTCTGTTTGAAAAAAGCTCTGAAATTAAAAAAGGGTAAGCTTACTACATCGCACCGCTACGACCCCCTACCGCTGCTTCGATCAAGACCTGACGGAGTTCGGGGGGAGCTGGTCGTGTAGGACTTACCCGACCGCAAAGTTACAACTTTTCCACAAATCTGCAAAATTTATTTTGCGGAGCATTTCGCGGAGAACCGCACGGTCAGACATAACACGAGGGTGCTGCATTCGCCGGGCAATAGGTCCGGTTTTGCAACACCCTCGGTTTTCAGGGATTGACAGCCTCTAAGTGCGTGTCAGCGTACGGTCAGGCGCCAGACGCTGTTGCCGCATCCAGCTATGTAGAAACCTGCCGGAAGAGCGCTGATGTCGGCTCGTCCTGTGGCATCGGTGTGTGCGCTCATCACCATCACGCCGGCGGTGTTATAGAGTGTGACGTCGCTGTCAGGCAGACATGTGGCAAGTATGCCGCCGGTAACGAAGGTCGCATTGCCGTCAGGTGTCATGGTGCCGTCAGTGCCGGGCAACGCTATGCCGGTGGGGATGTATTCGTAGGCGCCCACGGTGGGATGCTCGGTGTCGCGGGGCATCCCCTCGATGTCGGTGGTCACGACGTCAAGCGGTATCCCGGCCTGAAGACCGTCGAAGGTGGCAGGGTATAGCGGTCGGGCGCTGTCTGAATCGTCGAACGGCACGGCGATATTGATTCCGTCGGTCTCGCCTGATGCGAGAACCCACTGGCTGAAGGTCATCTTCTGGTCGTAACTGCCGCCCCAGTAAGCGTATGTGGCGCCTTCCGTATAACCGGCATTGTTGCGGTATGCCGCGCCCGAGGGGCCGTACTGCTCTTTGATGACGTAGTCGCCGTCGGCGCATTGCCAGAGGTTGTTGGCTATCGTGCCGCTGACGGTGGTTCCGCCCTTGATATTGATGATCAGAGGCATGGCCACGCCGCCCGGAGCGGTGGCCGTCCGCACGGTGTTATGTGCGAGGGTGAACCCGGTGAAAGGCTTGCCCGACGAGTTGTAGAGCTGGATTCCGGCGCCTGACTGCTCGCGGGTATTGATGTCGATGATGTTGTTGGCAATCAGTACGGGAGTCTCGGCCGATCCGTCGAGTGTGCGCAGATACATGCCATAGACGCCGGTCTTGTCATATTTCAGGATGTTGCCTGTGATTTCCGACGGGCCCGAGATGTTCAGGTCTATCATCTGGCAGTAGTTCTTGTCGTCATGGCTGCCGGTGCCTGTGAAACGGTTGCCGGTTACGGAGACCCCCTTGGCCATGTAGGCGTAGACAGCCTGATACCCCTGGTCGGCGAACGAGCAACCTTCGATGTCGAGGCCGTCTGATACAGGCTGGTTTATCGAGCCGGAGCCGAATTTCACGGCCGGGTAGCCGCCGGTGAGCGAGGGATTCGTGATCGAGAGCCTTTCGTTCACCGGTGCGGTGGCCGACGGAGCGGCGTATGAGTTTACAAGTGTCAGGTTGTTGTAGGTGGTGTTCGATGTCGGGGCGCTGATTACGCAGTTGTCTATGGCGATGTCAGAGCAGCCCGAGGCGATGTGTACCACCGAGGGGAACTGTACGTTTGTGGTGCGCACGGTAAGCCCCTCGACCGTGACGTGCGATGTGCCGCGCAGGGTGAGCACGCCGTAGTAGTGCTCGAGCTTGTCGTCGGTGTACGGTGGCTCGCTCCACTGGTTCCATACCAGCACGGCGTCGGCAGGGTCGCCGCTCTCGCCGCGTATGGTTATGGTGTTGGTCTCCGATACGCCCTGTATGTGGTCGAGTTCCACACGCTCGTTGTATGTGCCCGGCTCGACAATGAATGTGACGGGACCCTCGATGCCTGCGCTCATGTCGGCCACTGCCGACGAGATGTCGGCGTATGTGGCCTCGGCCGACAGACCTATGCGGAATGTGCCTTTGAAACCGTCGACCACCGTTGCCCTGGCTGTCGGGAGCATGTCGAGTGCCGCCGTGGCGTCTTTGCCGTCGGCGGTGTATGCGATGATGCCCGGCACAAGCGTGGCGGTGGAGGCGGTGGGAGCGTCGTCGCCCACGGTGCCCTGAATCCAGAAATGGTATGTGCCCTCGGTCTCGAAGGTCAGGGGTGCGGCGGGAACGAATGTCGCTGTCGAGCCGTCGGTCTCGGCTATCGGTGTGTTGCGGATGAATGTGGCGTCGGCACCGGTGGCATACAGGCGCAGACCGGTGAGGATGCCGTCATTGTCGGTAAGGCCGAATGTGAGACTGCTGACAGTAATCGGGTTCTTGTCGCCGGCGACGGTGATTTTCATCCCCGAGAGGAGTACGTCGCTCCCTCGGGTAGCCTCGCCGTTGCCTGTGGGGATGCTTTCTATGTCGTCGAATCTCAGCGGTTGGCGTGCGTCGCAAGAAAGCTCGCATTTCCACCCCTCCTCCCTGGCTATTGTCATCGAGTGGTATTCGATGGTCAGCGAGCCGTCTTCGCGCACTGAGGTGACCGAGACGGGGTAGACGGTGTTGCAGTCGACACCCAGAGGCTCGGCGCCGCCGGTAACGGTGATATACTGGTTCGAGGGGTTGACGTTGAATGAGCCTTCGGTGAATTTTGCCGTGATTTTTCCGCCTGCGAGGGCCGGACGTGCGGTGAGTGTGTAGTCGTTGGTGAGATATGCGGCCGTGACGCCGTTGACGATCACGGGATATTCGCCGACCTCCACAACCTGCTCCTTGTCACCCAGTACGGGATTGTATGTGTTGACAGTGAGAATCTCCCCTTCCGGGTCGGGATTCACGACAGTCAGCGCGGCGCCTCCGGCGGTCAGGGCTGATACCTTGGCGTCGATTACCGAGCCGGGAGCGGCGTCGGGGCTGATGCCGGCCAGGAGCCAGAAGGTATTGTCACCCTCGGCAAGTGTGGCCGCGGAATCAAACGTGACGGTGTCGCCTTCGGGCTGTGCGGTGGCTATGACTGTTGCCCCCTGCGGGGTGTCGTTGTGGCCCGATGAGGCGAGCGACATCTTGGTGTAGACCGACGTGTCGCCTTTCAGGGTGAATGTCACGCTCTGGAGACTCACGGGGTCAAGGTTGCCCTCGGTCTCGATATTGATGCCGATTACCGGTACAGCGGTGGCCGATGTGACAGGCACGGTGGTGAGACCCGAGGGGAAGGCCTCGGCAGTCTTTACCGTCATGGGGCGTGACAGATACTGGCGCACCTCGCCTATGAATCCGTATTCCGAACCCTTGGTCATGCTTGAGCCGGTGGCACCGGCATTGAAACGCACTGTCAGCGCGCCGTCGGCCGAGGCCGAACGGATTGTGCCGATCGCAGAGGCGTCGGCACCTTCGGCGAGGTTGGCGTCTTTGGTGTGGACGTATGCCGGGGTGCCTTCGGCCGCAGTGCCTGAATATACCTCGAAGACGGGCGTCACGTTTGACGACGGGTACCACTGCGACTCATAGTAGTACAGGTTGAGTTTCGAGAAGTCGATCTCGCACACATGACCCGCCGCCGAGGGGAGGAATGTGACGCAGAGGTCGTCTTTGTTGCCGTCGTAGCCCGAGTAATAGTCTGAATAGGGCTTGTTGGTCAGCCGCATGGTACCGTATACCGTCTTCACGGGGTGGTCTTTCGAGGGGAACACCTGGTTGAGTACCTCGCGGCCGGTGGATGTTTCCGGTGCGGTGATTTCCGTGGCCGTGCCGTTGAGCGTGAGCGATTTCACGATGGCGTTGACTCTGTTGCCGGTGACGGCGTCGGGGCGCACATCTGCTGTTATCCAGATATAGTTGTCACCTTCGAGAAGTGTCAGCGGAGTGCCGAATGTCAGGGCGGATGTGGTGGCCGATACTTCGGCTCCGGCAAGTTCGGTTGCCGTTGTGGGGTCGAACGTGGTGGTGTTGCGTGTCGAGTACACCGTGACGCGCTCCCACTGGGGGGCGGTGCCGTCGTAGTCGAGTGTCATGCCCGAGAGCGTCATTGCCGGTTCGGTGTTCTGGGTCTTGATGAGCAGACGCACCACGGGGGCGCATGCGTCGCCCGCAGCCAATGTGGCCTCTGAGGCGGCTGAGATGTCGGTGCCGGTCAGGGTCATCGGCTGGGGCACGAACAGCGATGCCGCGGCCTCCCATCCGGCTTTGGTCACGCCGGTAGTGGTCGAGAAACTGACGGTCAGGGCGCCGTCAGGCGATGTCGAGCGCACACGGGCGCTTGTCTGGCTCAGAAGTGTGATGAGTGCCTTGTCAGGATCGGCCTCGGTTCCGTCATAGACGATCAGCTGATCGTTGCGTGCTGGGTTGGTATTGAACAGCGCTATGTTCGAGAAATCGATCATGACCTTTCCCTCGCTCCCTTCGGCGGGGAGGAATGTCACGGTGCCCCGGCTCTGTTCGGGATAGTTTGCGGCGGGGCCGCCCGCATCATAGAACTGCACGCTGTGGCCCGTCTCGATGCGGGCGGTGATGTGCGAGCCGTCGGCCGGCATGAGCACCATGGCCGCCACTGTCACTGCCACCGGATCGGCGGCGGCGATGGCCGGGGTAACGGGCGCCGTGGTGGTCAGGGCGTCGAATGTCACCGAGGCCGACGAATAGAACGGAGCGGTCGGCCGGATGTCGGCTTTTACTGTGAAGATGTTGTCGCCTGCGGTCAGTTCGTTGTCAAGCGTGTATGTATATCTGTCGTCCGTGACTGACGGAGTGGCCTCGACCGTGTTGTCGCCCTTGCAGAGCCTGATGTTCTCCAGAATGTTGTCGGGGTCGTTGACGGTGAACCCGAGCGATGTCATGTCGAACGGGTTGAGTATGCCGTCGGTCTTGATGTTCAGGCTGCCGAGAGTCACATTCTTCAGGCCGCAGTACACATCGGCTGTCACGCCCGAGTAATCGGGGGTGACCGACACTATCTCCTGTTCGGTGAGCGATACGGATGTGACCTGTGCCTCCCAGCCGTCGCACGCGGCGGCATATTTGTAAAGGAAACATACGCTCAGGGCGCCGTCGGGTTCGGTGGAGGTGAACGTCACGTTCTCTCTTTCAATCAGGGTCTTGTCGGCCGCCGAGAAATAGCGCTCCAGGAGTTTGCCGTTGTCGGGAAAATCGGTAGCGAGCACATCCATGGTGCGGTCCGGGTACTCGAGGTCGATGTTGTAGTAGTTGCCGTTGAATATCGACAGCGAGACGGGATAGACGGCTCCGTCGCCCTTGAGATGGATTTTCGAGAACCTGATCTGCACGGCCTCGCCCGGATTGGCCGGGGTGAAGACCACTGTGGCGAACGAGTTGTTTGACGACGAGCTTGAGATCTGCCCGGTTCCCTTCATGTCATAGAAATCGATGGGTTCGGTCACCTGTTTCTCCACGCGCCCGAACTGTGGCATGTTGAAGGTCTCGGCGTGTGACTGTGTCACGGCCGGGACGAGCATAAGAGTCGCCAGCGCGAACTTATGCAGTGTCTTTGAGGTAGAAATGAGCATTTTCATGATATCTGTAGCTGTTCATGATTGGGTTGTCGCGTAATGTGGCCGGAGGGGGTGAAGACAGAACACCCCGCGGCAATCGCTTCTCAGCGGTCGTCGCGGGGCGTGTTTCGGTTGACCTCACAGCCACGGGGACTGTGACGGGGCATCGCGCCCCCAGGGCGCGTTTGCCTGTTGTGGTCAGCTACTGTATCTGTTCCGCGAGATGTGGAGCTGAAAAGCGCTCGGGCAGGTCTCCTGACTTGTCGCCATCCGTCGCGGCCTTCCCGTCGCGGTGCCCCGTGTGACCGGAGCTGCGCCGACAGTGACCATCGTCCGGGTCGCAGGCTCTGTGTGGCCCGGCTGACGCGGAGCGGCGGATGTTGATACGACTTACAGTAGCGGGCCTGTTCAGGTCTTGCACCTGATTCCCTTACCTAAGCGTCTGCAAAGGTAGGCGATTACACAAGATTTTGCAAATTCCTGCGTTGTAAAATTATGAGTTATTACGTAAGACAGTTATACAGGTTTCTTGACGAGCTGGGGAGAAGGCAGGACCGGCAGTGGTTCCGGGAGAACCGCGCCGAGTATGACGAGCTGCGCGCGATGTGGCTTGCCGACCTCGACCGCGTCATAGCCGGAATCGAGCCCTGGTGGCCCGAACTGCGAGGGCAGTCGGGGCGCTCGTCGGCCTACCGGATTTACCGCGACACCCGTTTCTCGGCCGACAAACGTCCGTTCAAGGCATATTTCTCGGCGGCATTCACGCCGTGGGGCCGCTCGACAGGTTCGGCACACAAACCGGGGCTGTACCTGCAGATGGGGCCGGATGTCGGCGACTACGGCGTGGATTCAGGGCTATACGGCGGTGTCTGGCAGCCCGAGAGCGCCGTGCTGCGCAAACTGCGCAAGGCTATCGTCGACAATATCGAGGAGTTCGAGGCCATAATCACCGACCCTGAGATGACGCGCCTCTACCCCGACTGGTGCGGCGAGGCGCTCAAGACGGTGCCGAAAGGGTATGACCGCAACCATCCGCAGGCGCATCTGCTGCGCCTCAAGGAGTACGGGCGTTTCGCCCCGCGCGGTCTTAATTATTTCGACGACCCCGCCTGGCCCGAGAAGGTGGCCGACGACTTCCGTCCCCTCAAGCCGCTGCTCGACTTCCTCGCATATTCGATAGACGAGGAGGTGTGAGCCCGTGGCAACCGGTGCCGCTGGGGCGCCTGCCGTGGCTTTTTCGGGGGCGGTTCTGTTCATGTTATGCCGCGAGCTCGCGGCATAACCCCTACAAGTGCCACCGTGATAAGTGGCTTAAAAGCAAAATTCAAGTTTCTAAGGTTTTAAAGTTTGTTTTAGCATTGACTGGTAAATTGAAACACATGGCGACGGAGCCGGGACTGGCTCTGTCGCTGATGCCCGTAGGGCTCCTGCTCTGCTCTATGGCTCTTATGATAATAATCGGTGGCGCGGGCGCCGTGCAGGACTACAGCCCCTGGCTGTTGCTCGGCGCCGGTGTGGCGGGTGCGGTTGCATCGCTTGTTGTGTGCCGCTGCCCTTTCAGGCGGCTGTGGGGAGGTCTGTTGCGCAGCGGGCGCCAGATTGTGCCCTCGATTCCGATTCTGTTGCTCATCGGCACTGTCTCGGCCACGTGGATGCTGAGCGGTGTGGTGCCCGTGCTCATAGACTATGGCCTGAAAGTGCTGAATCCCGGGCTGTTCCTCTTTACGGCGTGTGCGGTCTGTGCGGTGATTTCTATACTTACCGGCAGTTCCTGGACCACTATCGCCACCATCGGCGTGGCACTGATGGGCATAGGCACCGTGATGGGGTATTCGGCCGGCTGGGTTGCCGGAGCCATAATATCGGGCGCCTATTTCGGCGACAAGATGTCGCCGCTGTCAGACACCACCGTACTGGCCTCGTCGTCGTGCGGCGTGGAACTGTTTGCCCATATCCGTTACATGATGCTCACCTCGGCTCCGGCAATGGTGCTGGCACTTGCGGTGTATGCCGTGGTGGGGCTTGTGGGCGACCATGCCGGCGCCGGTGAGTTCACCGACCTTACGTCGCGTCTGGCGCAGACGTTCAACCTCACACCCTGGCTGATGGTGGTGCCCGCCGTAACCGGGGTGCTGATAGCCCTGCGTGTCAACTCGTATGTCACACTGGCCGTGAGCAGTCTGCTCGGGCTCGGCGCCATGTTCATCTTCCAGCCGGGGGTAACCGCCGCGCTCGGTGGGGCAGGTGTGGCCACCGCCGTAAAAGGACTTTCGGTGGCGGACAGATACTCCACAGGTTCGGAACTGCTCGACTCGCTTGTGGCTACCGGCGGCATGGCCGGCATGTTGCCTACGGTGTGGCTTGTGACATGTGCCATGACCTTCGGCGGCGTGATGATCGGCTCGGGGATGCTGTCGTCGATCACCGGAGCGCTGTCTAAACGCATCCGCTCGCCCCGCGCCACCGTCGGGGCAACCGTGGCCAGCGGCCTGGCGCTGAACGCATATACCGGCGACCAGTATCTGTCGATCATTCTGTCGTCGAACATGTTCAGCCCCATGTATGCCCGCAACTCCCTTGAGGGACGTCTGCTCAGCCGCACCGTCGAAGACTCGGTGTCGGTGACTTCGGTGCTGATTCCCTGGAACTCGTGCGGCCTCACCCAGGCCACCGTGCTCGGCGTGGCCACGCTTACCTACCTGCCATGCTGCATCTTCAATATCGTGAGCCCCCTGATGTCGCTGTTCATGGCCTGGGCCGGCATTCGTATTCGCCGCACCGCCCCCGTGTCAGGCCATTGAAATGGCTATTTGAAAAGCCACAAAGAGGCCGTTATAAAGCCCCGTAAAAAATGCCCCCTGTACAGTTATCGGCCGAGCTCGGCCGATAACTGAAACAAGGGGCTTTTATGTGTGGCCCTTATGTGTGGCTTTTTTGGTGGGGCGCACTTATGACCGGGCAGTTTCAATGCATGGTTGGCGGCTTTCAAGGCACGGCGCCCCAGGCCGGCCCCCTCAGAGGGCCAGCTTGTAGGTGCGGCGGTCGGTTTTTACGATGTAGATGCCTTTGGCCAGGCGGCGCAGGTCGGTTTCGGTGACGGGGCCGAGCACCTGTTTGCCGTCGATGGCATAGACGCCCAGGATGGTTTCGTCGGCGGTGCTTTCTGTGCCGGTGATGCTGTCGGGCTCCTTGTCGATGAGTTTGATGCCGTCGAGGCAGAGGTCTACGATGTTGTCGCCCCCGCGCACAGCGTCAAACCGGATGTTGATCCATTCCTTGCCGGCATACTGCGGCAGATCTACAGTCACTTCACGCCAGTCGGGTTCTACCTCGTCGAGGATGACGCTTTCATAGACCTGGTTCCACTCGGTCTCGTCGTTGGCTTTCACCAGCACGCGCACCCGGTTTTCGGTGGCCTCGCGGCATGTCTCGAAATAGTGGAAGGTCAGTTGCGGGGTGCGGGCTTTTTCCATGGCGATGCGCGGCGAGGTGAGCGAATGCACGGTGCCAGGTTCCTGATAGCTGTAGAAGTATGCCACGGCTATGCCCTGGTCGCTGTCGACAGGCTCGATAAGTAGATTTTCGTCGGTGGGCCAGTAGAACATGGTCTTGCTTTCATGCAGCGTCCACAGCACGGGCATATAGTAGGGGTCAGAGTAGGTTGACGTGCGTGTCCACCCTTTGTGCTCGAGGGTCATGAATGCGAACGATTCGGTGAACGGGTAGCTTGCGGGGCGCCCTACAAGCACCTCGTTCGAAGTGACTGTTTCGGGGCACTCGCCTGCGGCGTTGACGGCCAGCAGGCGGTATTGTACCTGGCTCTCCTCGATGAAACCGGGTTCGTCGGTGTATGTGGTGCCTTTGACGCCACCTTTCACAAGCTCGTAGGTGTCAGAGTCCCAGAACTTGCGGTAAATGCCGTATTCTACGCCGTCGGGGTCGAAGATTCCGCCGTTGGCCCCTGCTGTCGGAGGGTTCCATACAAGCGTCACTTCGTTTTCGTCGGTGGTAGTGGCCACAAGGGTCGAGGGGGCGCCGGGCACATCGTCACCGATGAATACGCTGACCTGAGGGGTGCGTTCACTGCGGCAGTCCTGGCCTGTGAGCGAGTATGCACGGTAATAATAGGTCTTGCCGGCCTCCACGTCTGTGTCGGTGAATGTGAGCGCGTCACCGGGGGTGACGGGCGAGAATACCTTGACGTCAGTCGTCTCGAACATCCCTATGGATTTCTCGATCACCACCGATGTCAGCGACTCAAGCGGAAGACTGCCGGTGTCGAGGGTGGGAGCGGTGAGTGTCAACGTGACCGAAGGGGTGTCGCCTGCGACGGGTATGGCCTTGAGGTCGGTGATTGCAACCGGAACGGGTGCCGCGAAGAACTGCAGGTAGTCGCTCTGGCCTTTCTCGCCGTCGACTATCACCGAGAATTTGTATTCGTAGGCGCGGTTAGGGGCGACCTCGGGGTCGGTGGCGGTCACGACGGCGCCGACTTCAGGATTGTCGACGCTGGCCACTATGGCGAAACTCTCGTATGTGCCACCCTGGAAACGGCGCTCCACGATGAACCGGTCGATATGGTCGAGGTCATGCTGGATGTAGTATTCGTCATAGACGGTGGTGGTGGGCATTTTCACCTCGAAAGTCACGGTGCCGGCGGCGCCGTCGTAGGCCGAGGTTTTCAGCGTGGGGCGTTCGGGCTGCACTGCCGCTGCGGCGATGGCCGTTACAGTAGCACCAAGCGCAAGGGCGATACGTAAAAATGTATTCATAAGTCAGTGATATGATGATATAGTGGTCTGTATGACTGGTTGTCTGCGCAAAGTTAAGGAATAATATGCATAAATATGCATTGACCTGCGGTAAAATGCCGGAGACGAGACGATTTTTAACTTTTGTGAAGGAGATTACGCGGGTGGTGGGCAAGAATCTCGTCGCGCAGGCGCGTGCGGTCGAGGTTCAGGTATATCTCGGTGGTGGCGATCGACTCGTGGCCGAGCATCTGCTGTATGGCGCGCAGGTTGGCGCCCCCTTCGAGCAGATGGGTGGCGAAACTGTGGCGCAGCGTGTGGGGCGAGATGGTCTTGACAATGCCGGCTCCCAGGGCCAGTCGGCGTATGATGGTGAATATCATCTGCCGGGTGAGGCGTGTGCCCCGGTTGTTGAGGAAGACGATGTTCTCCTCGCCGCGGCGTGGCATGATGTCGCCCCGCGGGCCGGCGGCATATTCGCCGATCAGTTCGGCGGCTATGGGCGAAACGGGAACTACACGTTCTTTCGAGCCTTTGCCGGTGACCATGACATATCCTTCGGTGAGATACACCTTGTCGAGCGTGAGGTCTACGAGTTCCGACACCCGCAGGCCACAGCCATAGAGTGTCTCGATTATGGCGCGGTTGCGGAGGGCGGCGGGGCCGGGCGGAATTGCCTCTATGAGCGAGTTTATCTCGTCGACAGTGAGTATGTTGGGCAGATGCCTCCCCTGGCGCGGTGTCTGCAGCAGTATGGTGGGATCATCATCGACGAACCCCTCGGCGCGCAGGTAGCGGTAGAACGACTTTATGCCTGAGATGATGCGGGCCTGTGACCGGGGGGCGATGCCGATGTCGACCAGTGTGGCCACGAAGGTCTGCAGGTCGTCGTGAGTGACGGCGTCGACGCCGATGCCCCCGCTGTCGGTGAAACGTATGAATTTGGTCACGTCGTCGAGATACGATGCCACCGTATTCTCCGCCAGGCCGAGCTGCAGGCCCAGCCACGCCGAATACTCGTTGACAAGCCGCTGGTTATCGGGCAGTGTGCGTGGCATTGTGCGCGGGTGTCAGAAATAGAAATCAAACGACTGCCGGGGCAGTCCGCGGAAGGCACAGAATATGCCGAGCTGGCCGTTGGTGAAGTCCATGCCCGACGGGGCGCCGACGTAAATCTGTTCCCACAGCCGCTGCGACGGACGCTGATGGAGGCCGCGAACGAATATCACCACTCCGTCAGGACGGTGCATCTCTTTGAGTATGAGCTGGCGCAGCGGATCCACAATGAGGTCGCGCATGCAGTTTACCAGTATGAACAGGGTGCCGTCGGGCCGGATGACCGGCGGGCGGTCCATGATCCAGCGCAGACGTGTGGCTTTCGGCACTGCGCGCGACAGGATGGTGTAGGTCACCTCATGCCCCTGGCCTACTTCAAGCACCGTTGGGGGATTGAACCGGCAGAGCAGTCTGAAAAGCAGGCGTGCCTCGGGTATGGAATAGTCGAATCCGGCGAAGTTCTCGCTGAGGCCGATCTGGCGTCCGCGCGGACAGAACGAGTCGATCTCGGCGTATGCATAGTAATGTGCGTCATGTTCGCCGATGACCTTTGTTATCAGATCGTAAGCGAATGGTGAGTGTACGCCAAACCCCTTTGAGGTACGCCATTTCTTAATTGTCTGACCGATTCCCATGGTACTTGATACGTGTGTTATTCTTCGGGAGAAGGATTGTCGGCCGGCGGCAGGGTCGCGAGCGAGCATATCAGGGCCATAAACAGCAGGAAGTAGATGGCTATGACGGCGGCGCGGGCCACGCTTACGGTAGCTGTCACCGATTTGGGGCGGAACGTGAGTTCCACCGAGTGCTCGCCCGCCGGGATGGCTATGGCGCGGAGCACATAGTTCACGCGGCCGATGGCGGCGGGTTTGCCGTCGACAGTTGCCTCCCATCCCCAGGGGAAATAGATTTCAGAGAGCACGGCCACCCCTCCGCGTGCCGAACGGGCGTGGTATGTGAGCCGGTCGGGGGCGTAGGTAGTCTCGAAGATGGTGTCGCCTGGCGCCTTGGGAGCGGTTGTGCCGAGCGCCTCGCTGAACCGGCTGTCGGCCACGGCGGTACGGGCCGGGTCGATGGTCGAGAGTGCGGCCATCTCTGCGTCGGCACCATCCACATAGGCTATCGAGTCAACGAACCAGGCGTTGCCCAGGGCATCGGGGTTGACGCTGAGCTGCCCGTCGGGGGTGATGATGTAGCGGGCGTTGAGCATGTCGAGCACGTTCCAGTCGGCGGGGGTGATGTCGCCCGACAGGAAGTGGTTGAGATGGGTGTCGATCAGGTCCTGGTAGCGTGTGAGCTTGGCGGCGTGGTAGCCTCCGATCATCTTGTGGTGGTACGACGGCGCGGCGCCCTGGAACTGCGGTATGTCCATCACGCGGTAGTTCATGGCGGTGTCGGCCAGGATAGCCCTGTCGTTGGCCGACAGGGGGAAGGGGTCGGATGCCGAGAGCTCGGGCGTGCAGAATGAGTCGTGCGAGAGGTAACGTTTGTTGACCGTGTAGAGGTCGGTGCCTGCGATAAGCGTCACGAGCACGACTGCCATCCAGGGACGTGCGATGCGGTAGGCCCACAGCATCAGCGCGCCGAAACCGAACACGATGAACAGCAGTGAGCGCAGCGAGTCGGCGCGCACCATAGACTGGCGCAGGTCGGTGACAACCGACGCTATGGCCGGATTATCGATCGAGAGCATGCGCACCAGCTGAGGGTCGGCCCCCTGCGACTGCAGCCACGCGCCCATGTAGGCCGACTGCTGCAGGTCTCCGTCGGTGATGGCGGGGCCGTATATGCCGGGGAAGAGCCAGCCCAGCAGGCAGAACGCCGCGGGTACGCCGAACGACCAGTACAGCGCCGTGCGGTAACGGCGGAAACCGTCGGGCGCGGTCAGCAGTCTGTACAGACCCATGACGGCCAGCACCGGTATGGCGAATTCGGTGATCACGAGTATCGACTCTACGGTGCGGAACCGCGAGTACATGGGCACGTAGTCGATGAACAGGTCGGTGAGCCACTGCATGTTGCGTCCCATGGCCAGGAAGATGGCGAACAGGCCGGTGAGTATCAGTGCCCATTTTACGGAACCTTTGACGATTATGCACCCCAAAAGGGCCAGGGCGAAAATGAGCGCACCCGCGTAAACGGGGCCGTTGGTGGCCTCGGGCTCGCCGAAATACTGCAGGGTCTGGGCCACATACTGGCGCTCGTACTCGTTCAGGCCGGCGCGCGACATGGTTTCCTCGGCGCCGTCGAGGTCGGCGAGCGACATGGCCTGCATCTGCCCCTGCACGGGACGCATCGATGCGCCACCCTTCACATCGGGTATCAGCAGGGTGAAGGCCTCGGCACGGCCGTATGAGTATTGGGTTATGTAGTCGCGGTCGAGGCCGTCGGTCTTCGCGGCCTCAGAGGCGGCATCGGTGCGCGTGAGCTCGGAATGTCCTCCGCGCATCGACTGTTTCGAGTATTCGTAAGTGTTGTAGAGGTTCGGCAGATTGGCGCAAACAGCCAGCGCGGCGGCCACGGCCAGGGTGCCGGTGGCTATGCCCCACTGCTTTATTTTCTTATCCTTTACCGCTTTGAAGAAGAATCCTATGGCGAGCGCCACGATGACAAACAGGAAGTAATAGGTCATCTGCACATGGTTGCTCTGCACCTGCATCATGGCCGCGAGCCCGGCGAGCGCCCCGCCGGCGAGCCAGCGTCCCCGGTAGGCCATTATCACGCCCGCTATGGTGGGGGGGACGTAGGCCAGGGTGACGAATTTCCAGATGTGTCCTGCCCCGATGATGATGATGAAATAGGTGGAGAATCCCCAGGCTATGGCGCCCAGCAACGCATAGTACCACCTGAACCGCATGGCCATGAGCAGGATGAGCATGCCTGCCATCATCATGAACAGCAGGTTCGAGGGGGAGGGGAGTCCGGCCCCGTAGAGTGTGGTGATCCAGCTGAACAGCGAGTCAGACGGGTAGGTGGGCGAGATCTGGAATGTGGGCATTCCGGAGAAGAGCGAGTTTGTCCACCGGGGCTGGTCGCCGCCGTGCGTGGCCACCCACTCCTGTGCCTCGTGGCCTATGGCCGCGCCCTGCTGCATGTCGTGCTGGCGCAGCTGGTTGCCCAGCGAGGCGTCGGGATAGAAGAACGCTATCGCCACCAGGGCGATTATGGCCAGTGCTGCGAAGAATCCCCAGACCTGGGGGCGTTTTACGGCCTCGATGAGGTTTGCCGGCACCCGTTTCAGTCGGGTGGCTATCGTGGTTGACTCTCTGTTGTCTGTCATTATCCTTGTTTGTCGCTTATTTCTCGCAAATTTAGTGATTTTTTGTAAATTTGTAGCTAATTAGTTCGCAAACTTATGAATGACAACAATATCCCCGCCACGCCTGCATCGGCCGCAAACGGTCACTGCCTAACTGCATGGATGCTGGCCGGGGTCATGGCACTGCTGTTCGCGATATGGCAATACTGGACTCCGGTGCAGATGGATGACCTGTGGATGCAGGCTTACTACAACCGGTTTGCCGACCGTTACGGCGCCGGCACGTTCCGCGCGTGGCTGGAGTATGCCGAATGGTTCCGTGTCGATTCCAACGGGCGTCTGGCCAATTACCTGGCGCCGATTGTGACGCTGTATGTGCCGCGGTGGCTGTTTGCTGCCATGACGGGCATTTTTGTCGGACTGCTGTATATGCTCGTGGCACGTCTCAGCGGCCTGGGGCGCCGCTACAGCCCTACGTTCCAGTGGCGGTGGATGGCGCTTGTGTGGGCGGCCTCGATGGTGCTTTTCCCCTGGCGCGATCATCTGATGCTGGCCGACTATGCGCTCAATTACGTGTATACCACTATCTTCGACCTGTTGTTTGTGTGGGCGTGGCTCACGGCGCTGTCGCGCCGCTTGGGGGCGGTTACTCTGCTCGGCGCCTGTGTGGCGGCACTTGTCGGCGGCATGATGCACGAGGGGCTGGCCGTGCCTCTGCTTGCAGGGTGCGGTGTGGTG
>OGQT01001447.1_pt1 | contig 18872 bp, 17 predicted proteins | sample 1553261 | NCBI WGS metagenome assembly OGQT01 (sample SAMEA2579992, study PRJEB22360) | human gut metagenome | biome: human gut; feature: human-associated habitat; material: faeces | place: Denmark | collected 2008/2010
TCGCCGATGATAAGCTCACGCTGGCCGCGGCCAATCGGGAACATGGAATCGATGGCGAGAAGGCCGGTTTCCATAGGCGCGTTGACCGGCTGGCGGTCGACAATGCCCGGTGCGGGGCACTCGATGGGGCGGTAGCCCTCGGCGCTGATGTCACCCTTGCCGTCGATCGGCGTGCCGAGTGCATCGACAACACGGCCGAGGAAGCCGTCGCCGACCGGGATACCGGCGGTCTTGCCGCTTCTGCGCACAAGGCTGCCCTCGGTGATCTCGGCATCGTCGCCAAAGAGGACGCAGCCGATCTCATTGCGGCGCAGGTCCTGCACCATGCCCTTAACGCCGGAGGAGAACAGGAGAATCTCGCCGTAGGCGGCATGTTCAAGGCCACTGACAACGGCGATCTCATCGCCAACGGTGAGAACCGTACCGGTCTCTTCCGCTTCTGCGGACGGGGTAAAATCTTCAACGGCTTCCTTCATCAGCGGAATGACGGAATCGCTGCCGGACTTTAACGCCTTTAGCTTTTCTTCAAACTGGCGCAGACGGCTTTTAAGGCTCCAATCGTACACATCGGTGCCGACGGTAAGCGTGAAGCCGTTCAGCATTTTATCTTCTTCAAAGGTGAGCGGAATCTCACGGCCATAGGTACGCAGCAGGAATTCCGCAAAGCGCTTTTCCTGTTCGGCATCCGGGCGGCGGCTGCCGCGGAGAACGGCTACGGCCTTTTCATCTGCATTACGCATTCGGCTCTCCCCTCTCTGCCTGATCGAGGAACGCGTCATACGGATCGCCGTCTTTATAAACAAGCTTCTTGGTCGCTTCCATAGCGAGCTCGGTAAGCTCCTTCTGTGCGTCTGCGATCATCTTATCATGTACACGGGCGGCATCCTTCTGCGCATCGGCGACGATCTTATCCGCCTGTGCATGGGCATCGGAAAGCTGCTGCTGTACGCTGCGGTCGAGCTCTTTCTGCGCTTCGGTTCTCTTTGCGCTGATCTCGCCCTCAACGGACTTGAGCTGCTCCTGATAATCCGCCTTGATCTTTTCGGCGGAATCGAGTTCACTTTGGGCCTTCTGTGCCATTTCGGCATAATGCGCTTCGCGCTTTGCCATGAAGTTCTTGACCGGCTTGTACAAAAGGAAATACAGGCCGCCGAACAAAATGACGAAATTCAGTACATGCAGCAAAATCTGCTGCCAATCAATATTCAGTGGGATGTTCACGATCTGCACTCTCCTTTACAGGACGAAGATGATGAGGATAACAACGAGCAGGGCATAAATGATGGCCGTCTCGATAAAGACGAGGCCGAGCATGAGGGTGGTACGGATCTTGCTTTCAGCCTCCGGCTGACGTGCGATGCCCTCAACAGCCTTACCTGCGGAGAGGCCCATACCGACTGCACCGCCGGCGGCTGCAATACCGACTGCAATAGCGGAAGCAAGTGCCTTAAGGCCGGTTGTGCTGTCTGCGGTGGTGGCTGCAGCTTCTACTGCGGTTTCGGCTGTTGCCGTGGTGGTTGCGGCATCGCCGTTTGTTGCGGCGAATACCGGAATGGAGATGGCGAGGATGGCGATGACTGCCAGCAGAATGATGGCAAGCTTCTTTAACTTTCTCTGTTTTGCGTTCATGATATTTTCCCTCCGTAGGTTAATTTTCAGCTTCTGCTTTTACTTTTTTCTTTTTCGGTTCCTGCTTCTCGGAAACCTCGCCGAAATAGAGCGCGACGAGCATCGTCAAAACATATGCCTGAATGAGCGCGTGCAGCAGCGTGAACATAACGCCCACGATGACCGGCAGCACAAAGCTCAGATTCACATAATAATACACAAGCTCCGTAACGAGCAAGCCGCTTAAAAGCGCGCCGAACAGACGGAAGCTCATGGAAATCGGCAGCGAGAACTCCTTTAAAGTGCTGCCCACGCCTTTGAAGCCGTTATACGCGATACCGCCTCCCAGAATGACGAGGTACGAGAAGCAGCCCATGGCGATGGCGGCGTTGACATCGGACAGCGGCGCCGGAAGCGTGATGGGCGAACCCTCCGTTGTGATAGCCTGAATGCCGAACAGCTCAAAGAGCGTACCGATGAAAATGTACGCGCCGGCCGTGAAGATGTACGCACCGAGGAAGCCGCTGCGCCCCGGGCTGTTGGACTTAGCCATGCCGTCGAACAGGTCTACCGCCTGCTCAAGGAGCATCTGGAACTTTCCGGGCACCATCTTAAAGCGCGGAATGACGAAAATGCGCACGATGACCGCAAACACCAGCAAGATGCCCGAGACCACCATGGCGGAGATCAGCGCCGGGTTGACATCTTTGATGCCGAAGAGGCTGATTCTGTTCGTCTCATGCAGAACCGCGTCACGCATGGTCACCTGAATCGTTTCGGTCTTCTGCACCGAAGGAACCAGAATGCTTGCGACGAGCAGCACCACAATAGCGCAGATCCACAAAGCCAGCTTTGTTTTCTTTGCTTTCATTGTTTTTCCCTTTCTTTCTCAAAATTTTGCCTTCCATTTCAATATCACCGGGCAAAAATTCCCCCTTCAGCGCTGCGCCCCAAAAGGGCACACGACCGCGTCTTTCGCCGCTGTGAAAAGCAGCAACAAGACACGGTCACAAGAGCACACGTTTTTGTTGACATTGACCAAATATCCTGTTACTTTTTTGTAAACTGTATTTGGAAGCATCTGTATTATACGCACATTAAATCGAATTGTAAAATGTTATATTGACATATCTACTATTTCATTTTTGATATTTTAGTAAGCCGTATGAAATTTCGTTATGCCGTGCGCTATTTTTCTCTTTACAAATAAAGATAAGATGGAACGGCGCGCGGGAAAAGTCAGGCTTTTTCAACTTGACATGGGCTTTCCCCTTGCTTTATACTGGAGAAAACAGACGGAAACGGGGAGACAATATGCGGACGGTTTATAAAAACGGCACGGTTTACACGGGAAACGGCTTTGTGACGGATTTTGCGGTGGAAAACGGAAAATTCTGCTTTGTGGGCGAGACGGATAAAGCCACGGCAGATGAAGTAGTCGATTTAAACGGAAAATTCGTCTGCGCGGGGTTTAATGACTCACACATGCATGTGCTGAACCTCGGCAATGTACTGACAATGGCGAACCTCGGCGCGCACACGACGTCTTTAAAGGAGATGCTCGACTGTCTGCGCACTTATATAAAGGAAACGGGCGTAACACCCGGCACGTGGGTGCAGGGGCGCGGCTTTAACCACGATTATTTTGCAGACGAGCGCCGCTTTCCGACACGGTGGGACTTAGACGCTGTTTCGACCGAGCACCCGATCTGCATTACGCGGGCGTGCGGGCACATCTGCGTAGTGAACTCGAAGGCGCTGGAAGTGTTGGGCATTACGAAGGACACGCCGCAGGTGGCGGGCGGCAGCTTTGCTTTAGATGAAAACGGCGAGCCGAACGGGCAGTTTTTTGAAAACGCCGTAGCGGTGGTGTACGCAGGCATTCCGGAGCCGGATGAGGCGCAGCTGTGTGCAATGCTGCGCGCCTCCTGCAAGCGGCTGAACCGTTACGGCATCACCTCTTGCCAAAGCGACGACTACGAGACGTTCCCCGGTGTGCCGTACAAGACGGTGCAGAAGCTTTTGAGAACGCCGGGGCTGATGACGGTGCGCGTGAATGAGCAGGCACAGTTTACGAACGTAGAGGCGCTTTCTGCTTATATCGAGAGCGGCGATGCGTATTTTGAAGACGATATGTTCCGCGCGGGACCGCTGAAGATCATCTCGGACGGCTCGCTCGGCGCACGCACAGCGTGTTTAAGCCGCCCGTATGCAGACGATGAGAACGCACGCGGCATTCCGCTATACACGAATGCGGAATTGAACGGGCTTATCTCTCTTGCGAACGAAAAGGGACTTTCCGTTGCGGTACACGCCATCGGCGACGGGGCGCTCGACAACGTATTGGACGCTTACGAAAAGGCGCTTCATGAGCACCCGCGCGACGACCACCGACATGGCATCGTGCACTGCCAGATTGTGCGGCGTGACCAGATTGAGCGCATGAAGGAATTAAAGCTGCGCGTGAATTTGCAGTCGATCTTCCTCGACTACGACACGCACATTGTGCGCGAGCGTGTGGGCGATGAATTGGCGGGCACGAGTTACCCGGCTAAGACGCTTTTGAACGCGCGCATTCCGTTCTCGAACGGCTCGGACGCGCCGGTGGAGGAGCCGAACGTGATGCGCGGCATGGAGTGCGCGGTGACGCGGCGAAGCATTGGCTCGACGGACGCACCGTATCGCCCGGAGGAAGCGCTGACGGTACGGGAGGCCATCGACTCGTTTACAAAAAGCGGCGCGGTGGCGTCATTTGAGGAAAGCAAAAAGGGCGAGATTGCAAACGGACAGCTTGCGGACTTTGTGGTGCTTTCCGAAGATCCGTTCAAGGCGAACGCCAACACGCTGCACCGTATTGAAGCCGAGGCGACGTATTTGGGCGGCAAATGCGTTTACAAAAAATAAAACGATGAAAATTCCGGGTAAGGCTTGTCTTTGCCCGGTTTTCGTTTATAATGGATAGGGCGCGTGTATTCGGTGCGCCGCTTATTTTTCTCAGGGGAGAACATCTATGGGTAAATTTACGTTTCATCCGGTCAAATCGCTGCAGTCTGATCCGAAACTGCGCATGCTGTGCCTTTTCGGCATTGAGGGCTTTTTATTGCAGTATGCCGTTTCGCTTTATACGCTGGCGAACAATTTGTATGCGACGAATCTTGGCGCGACGGACACGCAGATCGGCCTTGTGCAGATGGTGCCGAACATGGTGGCGGGCATCTGTATGATTCCGGTGGGATTCCTTGCGAACCGTACGAAGACGAGCCGCACGGTGCCGTTCGTACTGGCGCTGTTTTTGAGCGCGGCGTATTTTGCTTACGGCTCTGTGCCGCTGTTCGGCGAGCACCGCATGACGGCATTTTTTGTGTTTCTCGGCATGACGGTGGGCGGCATTGCGCTGTATAACGCGCAGTGGCAGACATTCTTCGGTGACGCGGTGGAGCCGGGCCTGCGCAACAGCGTGTTCACGTTCCGCAGCCGGTGTCTGTTCTTTGTGGGCATTGTGGTGCCGCTTTTGTGCGGCAATGTCATGACGCTGATGCCGGACACCGAGGGAAAGCTCATTGTGCTGCGCATTTTCTTTTATATTGCAGGCGTATGCATGCTTTTGCAGGCGCTTGTGCTGCGCCGCATCCCCTGTCCGCCGCGCAAGGCGGAAGAAAAGCAGGAGATGGGACTGAAAATGTTCCCGGAAGCTTTGAACCAGATGGTACGCAGCAAGCCGTTCCGCGGCTTTTTCATCTGCATCATGCTGTTTTACCTTTCGTGGCACCTGGACTGGAGCCTTTGGTACATAGCGGAGACAAAATATGCCGGCATGAACGAAGCGCAGCTGAGCTTTTTTCAGGCTTTGTGTTCCATTTGCCAGATGATCTTCATCGGCTTTTTCTCGAAGCTGTGCCGCCGCAAATCCGAGCATTTTACAATCATTTTTGTATGCGCGGGCTTGCTGCTCTGCCCCATTACGGTGGCTTCTATGACGTTGCTGCCGCAAAGCGCGCGTATGCCGTATTTTATGATTCTGGCGCTCATCGGCAACATTCCGCAGGGTGCGACGAACATGTGCGTGGTACAGCTACTTTTGCAGGCGACGCCGAAAAAGAACCGCGCGCTTATCATCAGCATTTACACGCTGTTTGTGACGCTGAGCAACTCGCTTTTGCCGTTCTTCGGCGTTTCGGTCTACACGGCGCTCGGCGCGAACGACACGGCGATCTTCACGGTGAACGTGATCGAATCTGCGGCACGCTTTGGGGTGCTGATTATGATGATCCTCCGTTACCGCATGATGAAGCGCCGCGGCGACTTGTTCCGCCCGCTGTGCGAGGAGTAAGGAGAAACGTATGACTCTTGTTTTATACCATGTTGAAGACGCTGCGAAGGAAAAGCAGCTTTCTGCACTGTGCAGAGAGCTGCACCTGACGGCAAGACGGCTGACGAACGCCGACCGTGACCGCGCAGTTGCAGCGCTGTGCGGCGAGAAAGTGAACGCGAACGTGCAGAAAGCCCCGGCGGGCTACAAGCTGCCGGAGGTGCTGATTTTCTCCGGCTTTGCGGGTGAGATGCTGGACGTGTTCCTTGCAGCGTACAAAAAAGCGGGTATCGCGCCCATTCCGTTGAAAGCCGTACACACGGAGCACAACGACAAGTGGAGCCTTTACGCACTGTGCGAGGAGCTGCGCCGCGAGCACGCCGCCATGCTGCTGCGCGGAAGCTTTGGAAAGTAAGGTTATTGATAATTTAAAGATGGAACGACCCCGGTGTAGAAAAACCACACTGGGGTCGCTTTTTGTTAGGTTATTGCCTAAAAAAGATGCCTTTATTCCGCCTTTTGCAGCTCCACCTCGTTTTCGATCTCTTTCAGCAGGGCGCTGGGGCGGATGCCCATGGCAAGGCTGAGTTTATAGAAGGTTTCCAATGTGGGTTTGCGCTCGCCGCGCTCGATAGCGCTTAAATGCGTGCGCCCTATCCCCGCCAGCCCGCTGACGAGCTCCTGCGACATTCGTTTTTCCTCGCGAACTCTTTGAATGACCTGCCCTACAATAATTGCGTCTAACATGAAAAATCAGCTCCTTTATGTCAAGAATAAAGGAACTTCACAAATATTTTGAACACATATGTTGTCAATTGAACACAAATGTGTTATATTGATAAAAAGTGCTCATGTTCGACAAAATTTCAAACGGGCACAGGAGGAGTGTATACCATGGATAAAAAGGCAAAAAAGAGATCCCTCGGCTTATCCAAAACGGAAAAACGGATCATCATCTGCACGACCGCAGTTGTGCTTATCGCGCTTTCGATCTATCCGACCATCACCTATTTGGTTCCGTTTATTAAGTACAGCCACGCCGTTTCGCTGATGGAAAAGGGCAGCTTTGATGAGGCCGCAGCCGCATTTGAAGAAATGGGCGACTACAAAGACGCGCCGGAGAAAATTGGAGAATGTGCAGAGCTGAAAGCACAGGCGCGTTTGGAAGCTGCTTATCAGGGCGCAGTAGCTTTGAGAGAAAACAAAGAATACGACGAAGCTATTTCCGCTTTCACAAAATTAGGAAACTATCGAGATTCAACGATTCAGATATCGGAAACCAAATATCAAAAAGCGCTTGACTTAAAAGAAAGTGAAGAATATGATGAAGCTCTTGCTATATTTAATGAAATTTCTGATTACTCCGACAGCGACGAACAAATTAAAGAAATAGAGTTTACACAGGCACAGAATTTCTTTGACGATGAGAAATACGAAGAAGCTTCCTATCTTTTTCTAAAGCTCAACGATTATAAAAACGCGCAGGACATGTGGAAAGAGTCTACCTATCGGCAGGCTTTCCAGATAGCAAGTATGTATAAGAATATTGAAAATGGTTTCGAAATATCCTCTATATATTACCCTTATACGGATTCCGTTCATTTTCTTTTAGAATCAATCAAGGGATATAAAAATGTAGATGAGTGGCTCGACAAATTCTTTCTGCTGAAAACTTCAGAAGAAATAGACAGGAAAAACATTGAATTTTCGTACAAGTACTTTCCAGAAGGGTTTAAGATCGGTTCTGATGAGCGTTTTAAATACATTTATAACAAAGATGGTACACTTGTAGAAAAAGACACACATGCTGGGGCAAAATCCACGTTTTCCTACGAAGACGGGGGAATTGTCCATGAAAGAATCGTATCTCCCTACGCAGGTAAAATTAGTAACAGATATTATAAATACGAATATAACTCAAACGGACAAGTGACTAAAATAACACAAACCAACAGCAAAAATACACATTACTTTACTTATAAATATGATAAGAATGGCAACATAATAGAGGAAACCGAAGTACTCGATGATCATAAAACCGTTTATACTTACAAATACGACACCGACGGTCATATAATAGAGAAAATTTACGACAAGACTGCCAAGTATTCTGTTTACGAAACAACCACTTATGATTATTCCGACCCCACATATGGTTACTACACAACATCGAAAAAGGGTTCCCTCACAGAAGAAACCGGCTCCATAAATTATAGTTGGGTTTGGCTGTTTAAGGACACGCCAGAAGCGGAGGAATGAATATGACTACAAACGAAGCATGTGAAAAATTCGGACTGGAAAAGAAAGAGCTTTATAAGCGAATAAAAGCCGGCATGATACTCGGTGTAGTGAAAAAAGGCAGAATGTTCGTAATACCGGACAAGACGGCGTTTATTCCCTCCGAGCAAGAAATACGGACTTTTCTGCTTCAAATTTTGAAATTCAAAAATAACCCCAGTTATGTCTTTTCGCGTAGGCTCTGCCAAACAGACAAAGACCTTAAGGACGTGCTGCATTATTTGTATTGCCGCGGGTTTGTGGGCGAGGACGTTTCTGTTACAGACCCCTCTGATGCCCTTAACCAAATCAAACTGACCGACGCGGGATTTGAATACATCGTTCATACGAGCTCACGGAAAAAGACGGAGATTCATTTAAATGCTCCTATAAATTTTAATTTTGGCCTATCACTTACCCCAAGCTTCGAAATTTGAATATAGGATAGGAAAAGCGCCCGCAGAAGATGACTCTGCGGGCGCTGGGTTTTAGTTTTCGTTTAAGGGGTTGGGGCCGGCACCTACGTCGTAGATCTGGATATAGAACTGCGAATTGGAGACGAGGAGCATATAGGCGGGGTCGTAGCTGCGGATGGGATAGAGCGTATCGTAGGCTTTGCGCACCTCGCCGTTTGCGAGCTGCTGTGCGCCGAGGCGGTAAGTCGCCTCCGTGACGCGGGAGGCGGCGTCGCCGTAATCGCCGGCGGCCTTGAACTCCGCGATGGCGTTTTCGTAATCGGCGTTGTTGTAATACTGCTCCGCTTTCAGCACGTGGATGCGCAGAAGCTGCGTCGGGCAGTCTTCATACTCGCCAAGCTTTGCGAAAATTTCGGTTGCCTTGTCGTACTCGCCGTCTTCGACGAGCTTTAATGCCTGCGCGTAGTAGGCAGCGTCAATCTTCGGGAGAAGGTCTTTATCGGTGACATACTCAAAATAGGTAAGTGCTTTTTCTTCGTCGCCCTTTTCGTAGAACGCGATGCCTTTATCACAGAATGCGGCCTGCATTTTCTTATTCTGCTCCGCGTTGACTTCTTTAAAATGCGCGGCAGCAGACTTTAAGTTATCCGCTTCGAGGGCCTTCATGCCGAGCTCATAGTGACAGGTCTCGATTTTTTCGGCGGCATCCTTGTAATCCTTGAGGGGCTCAAGGAGATTTAACGCGTCTTCGTATGCACCGCTTTCAAACGTCTTTACGGCACGGCGGTACTCGGCCTCGGTGATCCGATCTTTGCTGTCTTCGTAATCGCCGAGGGTGGTGAAGGCTTCGATGGCTTCTGCGAATTTCTCGTTTTCGAGCAGGTCGCAGGCTTTTTTGTACTCTGCCTCCGTGATGCGGGCGGCGCTGTCGCCGTATCCGTCGAGCGCCGTAAACGCGGTGATGGCTTCGTCATACTTGCCGGCTTCGAGCAAGGCGGCGGCATCGTTATAGTGGTTCTGCGGGATAATGTAGACGATGAGCACCACGACGAACACGGCGATGAGGACGGCGAGCGGAATGGAAACGGACAGGAAAATTTTGCGGTGGAGCCGCTTTTTGCGGGCAGCTTCCTCAGCGGCAGCCTTTTCCTCTGCCGCTTTGCGGGCGGCAGCTTCGGCGGCGGCTTTTTCCTCTGCCGCTTTCTTTTCTGCGGCGATGCGGGCGGCCTCGGCCTTTTCAGCTTCAGCCTTGTTATAGGCTTCGAGGTTTTCTTTCAGCTTTTCTTCGTCTTCAAACAGTGCGTGCTGGGGCCCGTACTCGGCACCGCAGGCGGCGCATTTTTCTTCATCTTTGTGGTTCACTTCGCCGCAGGCACACATCCAGAGGTCTTTATATTTCTGCGGGACGAACTGTGCCGCAGCTTCTTTATCCTCTGCCATTTCGGTGAAATCGCGCTGATACTGTGCGCGGAGGTCTTCGTCCTCCATGACGTCCGCGATTTTCGCCTGTTCGGGGAGATTTTCAAACAACAGTGAGGCACTGCCGTTCCAGAACACGTCTTCGCCCTCGAACTGCACCTTCTTAATGGCGACGGAGAAGCTGTACGCGGCGTCATCAACGTCGATCTCCTCGTCTGCGCCGAAGATCGCATCGCGGCCCAAAATAGGCACGAGATAGCGGCGGTCGCGCACGACGGCGAGCTCGTTTGTGGCTTTGTCGAAAATGTGGATATCGACATAAACGCTCGTCACGGCACGAGGGTCGATATTGCGGAATGCGAGACGCAGGAATTTGCGCGGGGAAGCCGCTTCTTCCTGCTCTGCGGGGAGAGTAGCTTCCGCAGTTTCGGTCTCTTCCGCTTCGGCGGACGCGGTGGGCTCTTCACGGTACAGCGCGCCGCTTTGCAGCAAGACCGGGCAGGACTCTCTATATTGATTTTTCAGTTCAAAAAACGGCTCAAAATCGGCCATAGTTTCTTTCCGTCCTTTTTATCTGCTTATCGTCGAGGCCGTTGTGGCTTCGACGGTTTTCATACAATACATACTCAGTTTAATTATACCTGATTAGGGCGAAAAAGCAAGGAAAAAGTGCGTGGGTGGGGAGAAAGTTTTGGACAAAAGAAAGGTGCTGTGAGGTTTGCTAGTGCAGTGTATTAAAAAAGGGCGGCACAAAGCCGCCCTTTCAGGAAACCCATGCAACTGGGTTTCCTACGGCTAAACAGTCCACCGGACTGTTTAGCCTACCTTCCTAGTTTTTGCGAACGCAACAGGGTTTCGCCATTTGCAAATGGCGACCAAAGGTTTCTCCTTTGGAATCCACAACCGAACGAGAAGTTCGGTTTCAACTTCTTTGAAAAAAGTTGGATCAAAAACTTTTAACCAAGGTTGCCGTCAGCTTGTTCTCTTACTTTAAGAACGGCAGCTTGCCGATGATGGCGGCGTCCTTTGCTTTGCCGCTGCATACCTGGAAGAAGCAGATGATGCGCACGACGAAGAGAATTGCAATGCAGACAGCGCCGGCAATCGGCACAATGAACGTGAAAGCAAGCACAGCGGAAACGATGAGCAGCAGGGTGCTGACGATGTCAAGCTTCAACGCCTGACGGGAATGGAACGCCGCGTATTTGCTCTGCGGTGCCGCAAGCAGTGCGATGATGATGCCGACGGTGCCGAGAATGTACGCTGCCATGGCGATGACCTTGTTCTGGGAGACATCCTCCGGGTCGAACTCTGCGGTGTGATCTGCCGGGTCATACACAGGTTGCTGGGGATAGACCGGCTGCTGGTATACGGGCTGCTGCGGGTAAACCGGCGGCTGGGGCTGCTGCTCGGGTGCCTGCGGCTGTGCTGCCGGCTGCTCCGGAGTCCGGGTGGGCTGCGCCTGTGCCGCTACGGGCGCACCGCAAGCTGCGCAGAAGGTGCCGTTTTCGGGGATCTGTGCTCCGCATTTTTCACAAAAAGCCATAAATTTCTACCGTCCTTTCGCGCAGATACCCGCAGTCGACATGCCGCCGCCGTTTCGCTGCGCATCAATTTTTATTGTTTTTATTATAACAAATTCGATTTCGGTTGTAAATGCTTGTCAGGAAATTTTAAGAAAACGTCAGCCGCTCTTCCTATGTTCTGTCTGCGGCTGCGAAAGCGCGTGAAGCATACGCATTTTTCCAAAATCAAGCCCGGCTTTTAAACTGCTGGGGTGAAAGGCCGGTTTGGGTTTTGAAGGCTTTGTAGAATGTGGAATAATCGGAAAAGCCGCACTCGCGGCCGGCTTCTACGGCAGGGATGCCTTCACGCAGCATACGGCGGGCATGGGTGAGCCGAAGCGCCATGATGTAGGCGTACACGGTGGAATTGGTATATGCTTTAAAGTGGCGGTTTAAGTACGATTTGCTGACGAAGAACTCTGCGGCGATGTCTTCGAGCGTTAAAGGCTCGCTGAAATGCTCCGTGATATAGCGAATGACCTGCGGGATGACCTGTGTTTCATTGCGGTGCGTGGTATCGATAACGCCGTAGGAGCGGAAGATCGTCCACAGGTACAGCTCTACGGCGCCGGCGCAGAACTTAGGGTCGGTATCGTTTTTCTGCATATACAAGAGCTTTTTTAAGAGCGCCGTGACAAACACCGTTTCATCGCCGCGAAAAGGCACGCAGTAGCCGTGCTCCCCCACCTTTTGCAGATTTTTTTGCAGGTCGCCCGCGGGGCTGTCGATGCCTTGGAGGTACTGCGGGGTGATCCACAGCACCATGCGCTCATAGGCGGCGTGTTCGTTTGCAATGACGGGGCGGTGCATTTTGCCGGCGGGAATGATGAGCAGATCGCCGGGGCAAAGGTCGTAGACCTGATCTTCAATATAATACGTCACGCTGCCGTCCAAAAAGTAATAGAGCTCCAAAAAATCGTGCGCGTGAAACTCCATGGTGCGAAAATAGGGGTCCCGATTGTGTGAAAGCTGAAAATCTTGCCGCAGCATTTCGTCATTTTTACCTGTTTCCACGTTTTTCACCCTCTTTCTTTAGAGAAATCATAGCACAGTTTGCGCCGATTTGCAATATATGCGCTGCAATATATCATTTATTTTGCAATTCATCGTGCTATACTTACAGTAGCAGCGGCGGGGAAACTTTGCCTTTTTCTGCCGCCCGAAAGGAGTTTATTCAGATGCGAAACGATCTGTTTTTGAAAAGCGATGTTGCTAAGAATTTATATGACGCGGTGCGTGACCTGCCGATCGTCGACTACCACTGCCATCTCTCGCCGAAGGAGATTTTGGAGGACAGGGAATTCCCGGATATTGCGCAGATCTGGCTGGGCGGCGACCACTACAAGTGGCGTTTGATGCGTGCCTGCGGCGTGCCGGAGGCGCTCATCACAGGCGACGCGGAGCCGCGCGAGAAGTTCCGCGCGTGGGCGGCGTGCCTCGAGACTGCGATGGGCAACCCGCTTTATGTGTGGTCACACATGGAGCTTTCGATGTTTTTCGGCATTGAAGACACGCTGACAGCGGAAAGTGCGGACGATATTTTTGACCGCGCGAACGCGTATATCAAGGAGCACCACCTCTCCCCGCGCAAACTGATGCTGCAAAGCCATGTGGAGCTTGTGGCGACAACGGACGACCCGGCAGATTCTTTGGAATACCACAAAGAAATTGCGAAGGAGAAGAACTTCCCGGTGCGCGTGGTGCCCTCGTTCCGCACGGACGCGGCGCTGAACATTTGCCGCGCGAACTATCGCGACTACGCCTTGCACCTCGGCGAGGTGTGCGGTTTTAGTGTAGAGACGCTCGACGACCTGAAAACGGCGCTTTCAAAGCGGCTTGATTTCTTCTGCGAGAACGGCTGCCGCGTGAGCGATATCGGCATTGAGGGCTTCCCGAAGGAAGACAAAAGCTGCGATGCCGCGGAGACGTTTAAAAAGGCGCTGAAGGGAAAGCCAATCCCGGAAAACGAGTTCCGTAATTTTCTATTTGAAATGTATGTGTATTTGGCGCACGAATACAAGGCGCACAATGTGACGATGCAGCTGCACCTGAACGTAAAGCGTAACGCATGCACGCGGCTGTTTGAGACCGTGGGTCCGGACGCCGGCGGCGATTGCGTGGGCGACCCGATCCCGGAGCACGAAGTTGCAGTACTTTTGGACACGATGGACCGCAGAGATTCGCTGCCGCACACAATCTTATACACGCTGGAGCCTTCGATGTATATGGCGCTTGCGACGACGGCGGGCAGTTTTAAGGGCGTTGTGCCCGGCGCGGCGTGGTGGTTCTGTGACCACAAGCGCGGCATGGAGGAGCAGCTGAACATTATGGCGGAAACCGGCCACCTTGGGCAGTTTACCGGCATGCTGACGGACAGCCGCAGCTTCCTTTCCTATGCGCGCCACGATTATTTCCGCCGTGTGCTGTGCAACAGGGTTGCGGAAGAGCTTATGGACGGCACGTTCCTCAGCGAAAAGGCGGCGCTGAAGCTGTTGACCGACCTTTGCGTGGAAAACAGCCGCAAGCTATTCGGCGAATAAAAGTCACGTTATAATAAGGAGGAATTTCCTATGAATATTGTCATTACCGGCGCGGGCGGCGTGCTTTGCAGCGCTTTTTCCCGCGCGCTTGCCGCAGACGGGCACAAAATCGCACTGCTTGACCTCAACTTGGAGGCTGCGGAGCGCGAGGCGGAGGGTATCCGCAAGGCGGGCGGCAAGGCCATTGCCGTGCAGGCGAATGTGCTGGACAAAGAGAGCCTGAAAAAGGCGCATGACGTTGTGCTGGAAAAATTCGGCCCGAGCGAGGTGCTCATCAACGGTGCAGGCGGCAACAACCCGAAGGGCACCACGACGAGCGAGTATTTCAGCAAAGAAGATATGCTGGACGAAAACGCGCGGTCGTTCTTTGACCTTGACCAGGACGGCGTTTCGTTCGTGTTCAACCTGAACTTTCTCGGCACGCTGCTGACGACGCAGGCATTTGCGACCGACATGTTGGAAACAGGCGGCTGCATTGTGAATATCTCCTCGATGAACGCGTTTACGCCACTGACGAAGATCCCGGCGTACAGCGGTGCCAAGGCAGCAGTCTCGAACTTCACGCAGTGGCTGGCGGTACACTTTGCAAACTGCAACATCCGCGTGAACGCCATTGCGCCGGGCTTCTTTGCAACGAACCAGAACCGCACCTTGCTCTTTAACGAGGACGGCAGCCTGACCCCGCGCAGCCACAAAATCATCTCGCAGACCCCGATGGGCCGCTTCGGCGAGCCTGAGGAGCTGCTCGGCACACTGCGCTTCCTCATCGACAATGACGCGTCCGGTTTTGTGACCGGCATCACGATCCCGGTGGACGGCGGTTTCTCCGCGTACTCCGGCGTATAATCTGACTTTTGGGAGGAATTTTTCATGATCATCGGTGCACAGGGCTTCACCATCCGCGACTATGCGCAGAACGAAGCCGACTTTAGAGAGACGGCGAAAAAGCTGCACGACATCGGCTACAAGACCTTGCAGGTCTCCGCGTTTGGCGACATTGACCCGCATATCACCCGCGAGATTTGCGATGAAAACGGGCTTTCCATCATCATTACGCATACGAACCCGCAGCTCATTCTGGAGAACACCGAAAAGGTGATTGAGAACCACCGCATTTTCGGTACGAACCACGTGGGCATCGGCATGATGCCGCAGAAATACACAGGATCGCTGGAAGGTATGCGCGCGTTTTTGAAGGATTTCGGCCCCGCTGCCGACAAGCTGCACGACGCGGGCATGAAGCTGCATTACCACAACCACGGCTTTGAATACGAGAAATTTGACGGCAAGTGCCTCATCGACCACATGGCGGAGGAGACCGACCCGGCAAAATGGGGCTTTATTTTGGACGTTTATTGGACGCAGTATGGTGGGCGCTCGCCGCAGGTACAGATTGAAAAAATGGCGGGACGCATTGACGTCATTCACTTTAAGGACATGAAGATGCACGGCCACGAGCAGCGCTTTGCAGCCGTGATGGACGGCAACATGGACTTTGTGTCTATTATTGATGCATGCGAAAAGACAGACATTCAATATGCGATGATCGAACAGGACAATTGCTACGACCGCAATCCGTTTGACGAGCTGAAGCTGAGCGCCGAAAACCTGCTTCGTGCCGGCTGCACGTTCTAAGGAGGGCATATGACACAGTTTACACTTTCCGCGTTTGCGGACGAAGCCTCGCCGGAGTTTGACCGGCAGATTGCGGCGCTGCACCGCAAGCATATTCCGCTGATGGAAATCCGCGGCGTGGACGGCAAGGGCATTTTAGACCTGACGGACGAGGAGCTTGATGTTGTTGAAAAGAAGCTTGCAGCGGACAATATCGGCATTTCCGCCATCGGCTCGCCCATCGGCAAGATCGGCATTGAGGACGACTTTGCACCGCACTTTGAGAAATTCAAGCGCGCTGTGGAGATTGCGAAAAAGCTGCACACCACGCGCATTCGCATGTTCAGCTTCTATATTCCGGAGGGCAAAAATCCGGAGATTTATCACGATACCGTGATCGAGCGAATACAGAAAATGGTGGACTACGGCGAAGCAAATGGCGTACACTGCTGCCACGAGAATGAGAAGGACATTTACGGCGACACGCTCAAGCGCGTGGAGAAGCTGCACAAAGCCATTCCGGCGCTGCGGTGCGTATTTGACCCCGCAAACTACATTCAGTGCGGCGATGACCCGGCGGTGAACTTTAAGGCGCTCGCACCGATCATCGACTATATGCACATCAAAGACGCGCTGTTCAAGGACGGCAGCGTGGTACCTGCGGGTGAGGGAGACGGCTCTGTGCCGAGTATTTTAAAAACATTGACGGAAACGGGTAAGCCGTACATGCTGACGCTGGAGCCGCATTTGTACGATTTCAGCGGCTTGCAAAACTTGCAGGGCGAGGACGTTCTGCACAAGCGCGTATATAAAGACGCGGACGAAGCGTTTGATGTGGCTTCCGACGCGCTGCACGATATTTTGAAAACCATCGAATAACAGAAAGAAGGCAATTTTATGAGCGAAACAGTAAAGGTTGGCATTGTCGGCATCGGCAACATGGGTTCGGCGCACGCAAAGAGCATTTTCTCCGGTAATATCAAGGGTATGGAGCTTGCCGCCGTGTGCGATATTGCGGAATCGAAGCGCCTTTGGGCGGACGAAAATCTGCCCGGCGTACCGTGCTATGAAGACTACAAGGAAATGATTGACAGCGGTGTGTGTGACACGGTGATCGTGGCGACACCGCATTACTTCCACTCCCCCATTGCGATCTATGCTTTTGAAAAGGGCAAGAATGTGCTGACGGAGAAGCCTGCCGGCGTTTATACAAAGCAGGTGGAGGAAATGAATGCGGCTGCGAAAAAATCCGGCAAGGTGTTCGGCATCATGTACAATCAGCGCACGAACCCGAAGTTCCAGAAAATGCGCGAGATCGTGCAGAGCGGCGAGCTGGGCGAACTGAAGCGCTGCATTTGGATCATTACGAACTGGTACCGCACGCAGGCATACTACGACAGCGGCACGTGGCGTGCGACGTGGGCAGGCGAAGGCGGCGGCGTGCTGCTGAACCAGTGCCCGCATCAGCTTGACTTGTGGCAGTGGATCTTCGGCATGCCGAACCGCGTGATGGGCCACTGCAAGTACGGCCATTGGCACAACATTGAGGTTGAGGACGAAGTGACGGCTTACGCCGAGTACCCGAACGGTGCGACGGGCGCGTTCATCACCACGACGGGTGAGTGCCCGGGCACGAACCGTTTGGAGATTACAGGCGACAAAGGCAAGCTTGTTTGGGAAGAAGGCAAGCTGACCTGGTGGAAGCTCGCCGTGCCGGAACGCGAATTCTGCGTGACGTGCAAAAAGGGCTTTGCGCAGCCCGAAATGACCGTGACCGAAGTGGAAACGGACAACATTGAGCTTGGGCATAACGGCATTCTGCAGAACTTCACAAACGCTATTCTGTACGGCGAAGAGCTGCTGGCACCGGGCTATGAGGGCATTAACGGCCTGAATATCTCGAACGCCATTCACCTTTCCGACTGGACGGGTAAGCCGCAGGCTGTGCCGGTGGACGGCGAGCTGTTCCTGAAATATTTAAACGAGCGCAGAGCGACCTCGCACGTGAAGGAAGAGAAAGAAGACAGCGGCAAGATTGCAGACCTTTCCGGCACGTATAACGACCGCTGGAAGGTTAGATAATAACCGTAACGACAAGTCGTTCGGCTGCTGACGGCAACGGTGGTTAAAAGTCTTTAGTCAAGTTTTCTTCGAGAAAACTTGCGGGGTCTTGGGGCAGCGCCCCGAGTCGCTTTCCGCAGAAAGCGAAATCTTTTTGCCTACTTAGAAGTCAGGAAAGGAGGCTCAACAGTCCAGTGGACTGTTGAGCCGTGGAAAACCCTACTAAGGGGTTTTCCAAAGTCTCGCTAAGCGAGACTTTTAAATGCCGGATAAAGATGAAAAAGCACGCAGATTGAATTTGTCTGCGTGCTTTTGTTTTGAATGTGGGATTTCCGTACAGCTTAAAATTATCCGTGCATAAAAAACAATATGCAAAAGCGCCGCTTCCGGGATGAACCGAAAGCGGCGCTTTCTATGCGTTAAATCTTACGATTTAAGTTTTGATTAAGCCTTGGTGCGCTCTTCGAGGCCGTTGAGCTCGTCTCTGAGCTCCTGCGGGAGCTTGTCGCCGAACTTCTTGTAGAATTCCTCTACGCCGGCAGCTTCCTTAGCCCACTTAGCGTTATCAACCTTGAGGATGGAAGCGAGCTTCTCCTCATCGAAGTCCTTAAGGCCTTCGAGGTTGATGTCTTCCGGCTTCGGAACGTAGCCGATTGCCGTCTCAACAGCGTCAACTTCGTTATCGCAGCGCTTGAGGATCCACTCGAGAACACGGAGGTTGTCACCGAAGCCCGGCCAAATGAAGTGGCCGTCTTCGTCGACACGGAACCAGTTGACGTTGAAGATCTTCGGAGCCTTGTCGCCGAGCATCTCGCCCATTTCGATCCAGTGCTTGAAGTAGTCGCCCATGTTGTAGCCGCAGAACGGGAGCATAGCCATCGGGTCACGACGGACAACGCCGACTGCACCTGCAGCAGCTGCGGTGGTCTCGGAGCCGGTGATGGAACCGATGAAGACACCGTTGTTCCAGCTTCTGGACTGGTAAACCAGCGGAACCGTATCCGGACGGCGGCCGCCGAAGACGATAAAGGGGAACGGAAACACCCCCGGGGAACCCGAACGC
>OGQT01001454.1_pt1 | contig 18814 bp, 8 predicted proteins | sample 1553261 | NCBI WGS metagenome assembly OGQT01 (sample SAMEA2579992, study PRJEB22360) | human gut metagenome | biome: human gut; feature: human-associated habitat; material: faeces | place: Denmark | collected 2008/2010
TTCATCCCAGCCTTAGCATAGCTACGACTGGGTCTTCTCGTCCAATAAAGATAAAGTATTTTCCATAAGAATTCTCCTTTCATTTTTTTATCTTTACATATATGCGAAGAACTTGTCTTAGTAACACTCTCATCCGTATCTTTTAATTCCATTGCATGTGTTTTTATTGGTAGAATAATACCGATAAACAGTACCAACAATGGAATCAACCATCGTTTTTCCTCATCCTCATAAATTAATCCTCCTTGTTTTATATTTATAACAATAGTATATCATAAAAATGCTTTTTGTTATTTTTCTGTATAAACCATTTTTATCTTATCATCCAATTTTCTTCCTTATATTAGTATGATGGAATGAGCAAAATTCAATTATTCATATTATCAAGCTTTAAGCAGAAAACCGCGGTCAACTTCGCTTGCCCGCCGGTGTATCACCACCATTTTCTTTATACTCTACAAATATGCTGGCATTAATTTTGTGTAATAAAACATACATATATGTGTGTAATAATTTCACAGATATATGAGTGTAATTATATCACAACTATATCTGTGATAAGAAAACACTCATGTATCTGTGGAGTTAAAGCACACATCTTATGCTTACTATCATGGAATCGGATTCTTTTCATAAAAAAAGACTCACATCCGAAGATGTAAGCCTCATTTATTTTTTATCGTTCTGGCTCATCCCATGATTGTTGTGGATGCTGTAGGTTGTAGATCTGCTGTTTTAACTGTTGATTCTCTCGTTGGGATTGGGTAAGTTCCTTTTTATAGTATTGTAGTTCCTTTCTGACATCTACAAGTTCTTCCTCTGACCGTTCCAACTTCTGTTCTGATTTTTCCAAATCCCGTGTCAAATCACGGACCTGCGTTATATTTTCCCCATTTTTCTGAGCTAATGCATCAATACCAACCTTTATGGCTGGAACATCAACCCCTTGTTTTTCTACGTCTTTCCGGAAGCCTTCCATCCGGATTGACTCATCATGAAGATGATCAAGCCTTGTTTGTGCCGCCGAAAGCTGTTTTTCCAGAGCAGCATGTTCTTTCGATAAACCAGTATGTTCTTTCGATAAGCCAGTATGTTCTTTCGATAAGTCTACATGGTCTCTGGAAAGATTCGTTTTTAAATCTGTTAATTGATTTTTGTTTGTAAAATAATTTGTTATTAAAACACTAATTATACCAAATACACCAGCTATTAATCCTGTACTTACTGCTGATATAATAGTTGCCTTCATAATAATTCCTCCTGTGTCAATTAATCTTAACGATTGTAACACAGTTCCGCTCATTTGTGTTAAAAACATCATGATTTTGCTCCTTTTACTTTTAATATGTAAAAAGACTCACATCTGAAGATGTGAGTCTTATCTATTTTTATCGTTCCGGTTCATCCCATGATTGTTGTGGATGCTGTAGGTTGTAGATCTGCTGTTTTAACTGTTGATTCTCTCGTTGGGATTGGGCAAGTTCCCATTCACGGTCACGTAACTTTTTCTCTGTATCTGCTAACGCTTGTTCTGATTTTTCCAAATCCCGTGTTAAGTCTCGGACACGATCTGTATTTTCTCCGTTTTTCTGGACTAATGCATCAATGCCAGCCTTTATTGTTGAAACATCGATCCCCTGTTTTTCTACATCCTTCCGCAAACCTTCCATCCGAATCGACTCATCGTGAAGATGGTCGAGCCTTGTTTGTGCCGCCGAAAGCTGTTTTTCCAGAGCAGCATGTTTATCATTTATTTGTTCTTTCAATCCAGTATGTTCTTTCGATAGTCCAGCATGTTCTGCAGATAGTGTATTATTTTTAACATTAACACTGTTTTTTAATTCAGCATGATAAACATCCATTTTTTTATCTAATTTTTTTAATGTATCTTTTTTTGTTAGTAGATATGTTAATAATATACCACCAATATTAAATAATCCAGCAATAATAGCTGCCTCCATGATAATTCCTCCTGTGTCACTTAATCTTAACGATTGTAACACAGTTCCACTTATTTGTGTTAAAAACATCATGATTTTCTCCTTTCTTCTATTAATATGGAAAAGGACGGTTCATAACCGCCCTTTCCATCGCTCTTATTTTACTTGTTTCTCTTTTTCATCTGATAAATACCTAATCCGATAAACAATGCCATCGCCAATACGATTGGCAGATAAGATAACCAGTTCTCGAATCCACCGGTAAGTGGTGGAGTTGGAGTTTTTTCATTATCCACGTCATAAGTCAGATCGTAGAAGTAATACAGGTCTTTTGCTTTATCGTATTTTCCTTTTGAGGTATCTGCTTTCATATCTTCAGCTTCTTTTGTAGTCAGTGCCATCGGCACGGTAACATTGATCGGATCTTTCATCAGTGTGTAGCCTGGAAGAGTCTTTGTCTCAGTAAGGACATAATCGCCCGGGTCGAGGTTATCGAACAGAATCTCTCCGTTCTCATCGGTCTCTTTTGTAGCAACCAGTTCGGTCTTCTTATCAGCAAGGATTTTTTCGATCTTAAAGGTGACTCCCTTTAACTTCTTCGTCTTGCTGTTTCCACGTTTGATGACCTTGATACTGGATGAGATCGCTGCGTTTTCAAACGTACCTCCGAATTCCTGATGGTCTTTATCTACCGTAAAGGCGATATATGGTGTGCCATCTTCCTCCTTACCGGCTGTCGCATTTTCAAGGTCAGAGATCTTATTAAACTCATACCGGCTTTCAGAACCCGATTCCGTGATCTTATAGTCTCCCCAGTCGAGGTCGTCAAAGGATACGAACAGAACCAGATATTTTTTTCCATTGATTGTTATGACATTATCCTCATCGGATACCGTATTTTTGGTAAAGGTCACGGTCTGTTTATCCGCATACTCTTTTTCATGAACCGTCTCTCCAGTGATTGTAAAAGTAAAGCTCAGATCGCCATGACGGAGATCTAAAGACTCGACCGGGATCATCTTGGATACGGAAACGGAGCCTAACCGCGGGTTGCTCTTATTGATCAGCGATGTTTCTGTCCGCTCTGTGACGGAATCGGCATCTTTTGTAACAGTAACATTGGAGGATAGTTCGTAGTCTGGTACATCTTCTTCTTCCCATGTATACTCAATCTTCTGGCTACCCTTATACTTCGGCAGGTTGATCGTTTTTGCTGACCAGTTGTTCTCCTCAGATAATACGACATTTCCATCGGTGATATCTGTTGTCGTTCCATCACTCTGTTCTAATGTCAGCTTTTCTACCCGCTCCCCGTCAGCTAATAAATGAACCGTTACGGAATCCGGACGGAGGTTATACAGGTTTTCCTCATCATTCCATGACTTGGCAATCTGTGCGGAAGTATACTGTGCATATGTATTCTTCAGGTCGGTATGGATATACGTGTACTGGCTGTCAGAGGAAGTGGTTGTCTTGGTATCTGTCAGTTCATAGTCCTTTGGTAAGCCGGACGTATCCTCTTCCCATGTATAAACATACTCTTTGCCGACATCATCGTATTTTGGTAAAGCCTTATCTTCTGGCAAAGTAAAAGTCCAGTTATTTTCTTCATTAAGATACTCTGTTCTTATTGCTACACCATTCTGCAGCAGGTTAACCTTAATTTCCTTTGGTCTCTTCTTCGGTGCATTGTCATTATCCTCCCAATACTTGGTAACGGATGGGATGACAACATCTGGAACATAATCTGCTGGTTCATTATAGAACGTCACGCAGTTCGTCTCTCCGTCTTTAAAGTACCCTTCTTTATATTCGGAAGTATTTTGTTTCCAGTTTACACCCTCTGGAACAACTTCCTCGTAATAATACTTGCTTAAGTCGATATCATCATCAAATGCATATGTCCATCTACCCTCTTTTGTAAGCGTGATAGTCTTATATAAGTTTGTCTTTTCTTTGTCTGTATACATGTGGATCGTTAAAGAATCCGGGCGTTTTGTTTCATCTACATAGCCCTCGGTCTTTTCTTCTCCCCAATTCTTCGTGATCGTAGGTGTCTTGATATCCGAGAATGTCAGGGCAAAGGTATACGTATTTTCTGCCAGATTGTAGGTTGCTGAGATGGTATCTGGGTTGGCGGCATTGACTTTTGATACAACCTCGTTGCTGCTTAAGTTTAAGTAATCGATGTTCGGGATATACGCTGTGTTCTTTTCTTCCTGTGGATATAAGGAGTAACCTCTTGGTGGTATCACTTCCACAATCTTGTATAAGTTCTTCGCATCCGGGTTTACCGTATAATATCCGATTGGCAGCTTGTCCATACCGGCACGTCCGCCATCGTCCGTATCTTTGTCGATACTTTTGATAGTCTTGATAAAGTCACCCTCTTTGATGATGGTCTTGCCGTCATAACTCTTTAAGTCCGTTGCTGCATAGACTTTAAACGTAGCAGACAGACCGGAATCTTCGGCATCCGCTGCCCCTTTCTTTGCGGCATCGATCTTTAAGAGGGATAAGGAGATGGATCTCTGTGTATCTTCCACATCCGCCTCTGTCTCCGGGTGTTCGTCCACTTTCGGGTCAAGCTTTAAAGTAGCTGGATCTTTGACATCGATCGTGACTTTTAAGATACCCGGATGTCCTTCCCCGCCATCTTCCGCCTTTGCATAATATGGGCTGCTCTGCTTTAACTGGATCGTAACTTCCAGTTTTCCAGATCTTTTACTCTTGTCATCGGCAAAGGTCGGGTACTCTGGACTGATGGATGCGATGTCATCATCTGTTAAGTCTGTGATGCTCTCACCCTCGCCATCACTGTAACATAACGCATAGTTAAAACTGTCTGCTGTAAGTTTTCTTGCTGCTAATGTTTCCTCATCTTCCGTATCCGGGTCTGTGTAGAGGTAGAATTCCTGTTTTGGTACGGTATAGATCCCTGTCTCTATCGGCTCGGTATTTGGTACTTTCTGGTCGGTATCCCCAACATAGATCTTCTTTAACACACCGGAGTTAGCAAACATCCCTACCGTAGAGTTTAAGCTGCCTGTCTCCCAGTTTGAAAGGTTTAATGACGTTAACTTTGTGCAGTAAGAAAACATCTTGTCTGCATGAATCATGTTTGACGTATCGACATGATGAAAGATGACACTCCGCAGCTTCTGGCACTTGTAGAACATGGAAGAAGAGATCTTGTTGAACTTCACTTCCTGTTTTGTTGTCTGCGTGGAAACGTAGAACGTACCCTCATCCTCCGGGTCTTGCCATAACACGACCGTACTCTTGCTGTCGGCTGGGGTCGGGTTGGCTTTTGTCCCTACCCTGTCTGCGGAGACATCATAGACCGCTTTGGCACTTGCTGGTGCTTTTTCATAAGTAAAGATCACTTTCTGGGCGTTGACGATATAAGGATTTAATTGCTCACCTGTACAAAGGAAATAATCCCCGTGGCTTGGCTGTTCTTTAAAGTTCTCATCGTCCGGCTGCCAGGAACCTATATCAAGGTCCTTTGCCCCGGCATCCCATGTGAGAACGACTTCGTGTGTCTCCGTATCGACATCAAAACCGTCCGGTGCTTTTGTCTCTTTGATATAGTAATGCCCCATGAAGAAGTTCTTCGTGTAGCTTGTCTTTTTGTTTGTAAAATCGGCATAGCCCTTGCTGTCTGTTGTGACCTCATCGATCTTTTCATCTTTTTTCCAGATCACATTTCCGGCATCATCCATGATGTTCTCCCCGGCATATAATGCATAGACGGCTCCAGCTACTCCGGTATCTTTGTAAGTAAACTCTTCTGTACCGGAAGCATAGCCTGTCATAACATTTCCTGTCTTATTGATACGGATACGTCCGTAGATCGGAGAATCATTAAATCTGCTGTAGGCACTGTCCGCGTTGCTCTTGTTGGCACGGAAAACGATTTCTCCATCCGTTTCTGCCACATGGTCTGCATCGATCGTGATGACCTTTTCCTGATAAGGGAAATCCGGGTCAGAGGAATCCTTGCCGGTATCTTCCTCACTTAAGAGATACCCAGCCGGTGCTTTTGTTTCTTTGATCTTGTAAGTACCAAAGGAAAGCCCTTTTACCGTCACTCTTCCAATCTCGGTCCCGTCTTTTCCGTCTCCTGTGTAGTATTTTCCAAGTTCTTTCCAGTTATCTCCCTCTTTTTGATACAGGGTAAATTCGGCATCTTTTAATAAAACGCCAGTATGGGTGGAATGTTTTTCGATGGATAATGAGATCGGAAGTTCCTTATCCGTATATCTTCCATCCTCATCCCCCAGTGTAAGGATATGTTTTTCCTGTTCCTTTGTAAGGGTGTTTCCTTTTACGAACGCAGTCATTTCTTTTTTACTGAAAACACAGTCATCTTCCCTTACCACAAAGACGGCATCCTCATTGTTCTCTTCGTTTAATTTTTCGTGGAACTTCGAGCCATCTGTCTGCTTCAAACTGTAGACACCCGGCAGCAGCCATGGGATCGATACCTTTCCCTCTTTGTCTGCTTCACAGATGACCTCTTTTTTATCCGGGTCTTTTAAGTAAGTGCCATCGTTCTTTAAGACCTTAAACTGTGCCCCGGCTTCCGGTTCCACGGTCTTTTCGTCTTTTGTCTTAAACTTCTTAAAAGCAGCGATACCGTAATTGATTTCCTGGTAGTTGTTCTTTTCGCCAGACCACTGCGTGGAGCCTTCATTCTCCTTCCGCTTTAAGTCAGCTGAAAAGATCGGTCCGCTCAGGTAGTAGCCTGTGGTACCGGAGGTCTGCACGATCACAAAACCGTCCTCTCCGATCGCGGAATGCATCCGTCCATCCTTATCTTCTACACAGTCGATATCCACGGAAGCTTTTCCTGCCTCATCGGTCTGCATGGTCGCAAGGACAGCATCCGCATACTTCTGTACAAAAGCATTCCGTTCTTCCTGTGTCCAGTCCTCCCCGTTTTCTCTTAAGTCAGCAAGGTCAGCCTTACTGATGGAAGAGACGTTCATGACAGCAAATCCGGCATCCGGTTCCACGGTCCGTCCCTCTTCATCGTATTCTTCCCTGTCCTGATCAAAAGCAACTTTATATTTGTCAAGATAGATCCGGTCACCCTGATAGGTATTGTCTACGGTATATTCGAACGTAGTCGCTGTCCCATCCTCGTTTCCGAGATCTTCTTCTGTTACCGTAAATGGCTTATCTTCCATGAACTTGTAGGAAGCGGTTCCTTCTATCTGCTTTAAAACATAACTTCCTGCCGCTTTAATCGCTGCACTCTTTGCGTAGCCATTTTCATTCGTTGTAAATGGCTTCCCGATCATGTTTCCATCCGTATCATAGATCGCAAACTTCGCTCCTTTTTCCGGATGGTATGTCTTTGTGCCGCTTAACTCTGTCTTGCTCATCACTTTATGAATGGTTACGGAGCAAGGGAGCAGTTCATCCACGGTCTCTCCACTGTCAGATGTCTTGCCAAGCACAATGTTCCTGCCAGAATAGATATCATTTTTATTCGCGTCCGTATCATCTTCAATGTGAAGGGAGAACGGACCAACTTTAGTCATGTTTTTTGGGAGTCCTTTGCTCGTCAGTGTCAAGGTATAATAGCCATATGGGACATCTTCCCATGAAGCTGTACCATCTTGTGCAGTTGTCTTTGCCACACCATCCGTATATGGAGTATCTTCTGAAAATTTAGAAACAGCTTTTAAGGTGAATTCGATTCCCTTTTCCGGTTTGATCCCCGTCTCGTTCACAAGATCATTGACATATTTTGTGATAGTCACGGTTCCTTTTTTTGCTTCCTCGTTGGAAGTAAGGGAAGTGATCGTCTTTCCACTTTCTTCTTTTGCCAGCAGGGTATCACTGGTCCCATTATCATATAAGATAAATTTATGTGCCTCTGGATCTTTTTCAAATCCGTTTGGAGCCCATGTCTCTTTGACCCAGTATGTACCGGCTGTTAATCTTCCACTGTTTCCTTTATAGACAGTCTTTCCATTCTCTGTCTGTTTGGAGATATTGATGGAAGAGACTTCGGTTCCTTTGTCACAACTGGATTTATTATAGACGGTATAAACAGCACCTTCCAGAGAAAGGTCTGTGGAATAGGATTCCTTACAGGTCTTATACAGGCTGATCGAGCCATACTTTGGTGTATCCGCGAAGGTATAACTGATCGATACTGTGTTTCCCGTCTCTTTTTTAGTCACGGATTTTACTTTTCCATTCACTTTGATGATATGATTCGGTACGCTGACCTCTTCAATCTTCCAGTCTGCGGAAAAATTCGCTTTGGCTTTTGCCGCTTCATCCGCTGCATTTTTGGCGGCCTCTTTTTTCGCCGCTGCCTGCGCTAATGATTTATCCGGATAGTTTCCATCGTTTTTACATTTTTCTTTCTGTTTTTCCGTAAGCTTATCCCAGTTTGTCACATATTTCTTTTCCGCACTTCTTTGTGCAGAAAATGTCCTCGTGACCTTACTGGATGCCTTTCCATTACTGCCAGTAGTCAGGTTTACGGTAAGGGCTTTTCCATCTACATCTTTTGTTGTCGCTTTGAATTTTGCACCACTTACGACTTTTTTTGTAGTAGAATCGGTCTTGGTCACTTCCACAGATACTTCTTTGGATACTTTTCCTGTTTCTTTTGCTGTCACCGTATCATACTCTGGTTTCGTCTTTACCCAACGGAAATAAGGCTGATGCGTGATCGTGTTGCCATCTTTACACTTGGTATTCCTATATACAACAACATAGCCTTCTACTTTGCGCTTTTTAACTTTATTATAAAGTGGTAATATCTTTTTTTGATAATTCCATCCCTTACTAGCAGCTAACTGTGTCAAAGCGGTTTTTACATTTTTCCCCATACTCTCAGCCCAGACATAAGTCTGGATAAAATAGGACTCCCGCTCTGTTGCATTAGATGGTTTCACATCTTCATAGAACCAGCACAACCCTTTTGCGATCGCCGTAGTATTATGGATAAATTCGGCATCATTGGACTTCGTAGATTTCCAGTTAGAAGCAAAAACTACTTTTTTTGTATAAGTATCGCCCGGATGTCCACGCCCAACCGCATAGCCGCAAATGACACGTTTGTTACCATCATCCGCATCATCCATTACGAATTTACGAAAAGGGGTCGTTGATTTATGTCCTACTTCATCAATCGCTACTGCTCCCATATCCGTGTTAGAATGCAGTTTATGTCCTGTTTCTTTGTAATCTTTGATCGTGTCTGCTGCCTGTACCTGCAGCGTACCTTTTGAAAATACCCCCGTATTTGCAAAATCTCCAAAAACAAAAGCAAAAATAAAAACAAAGATAAATAGTCTCTGTAACCATTTTTTCACTATCAAATTTTTTCACTCCTTCCTATCTTATATACAGTCGGTAATCTTATTTTTCTCTTTTGCAAAAAACTAGGGTATTTTTTGCGATAATCGATAAAAATGCATTTGTTTTCTCCCCTTTCTGTTCTTTTTATAATCCTTACATTTTCTAATATGTTTTTTTTGGTAGCTCAGCCGTTATGTTTTTTGTGAAAAATTCTGAACAAAAAAAAGACCCATACCCTTTCAGGTATGAGCCTCTTAAGGAACCTATTTGCTCCCCTTACTTCACTAAGCCTTCTTTTAAAATTCCTTCTTTTAAACCATAAACTTTCTTAGGAACCTTAACTACCAGTTTCTTATGAAGTCCCTTAAAAGCCTTTTTGTTTAAATTCTTTTTTGTAAACTTTACAGACTTGATCGTGATCTTCTTTAAGTTCGGACATTTGAAAAATGCTTTATTAGCAATCTTCTTTACATTTGCACCAACAACAACAGATTTTACTTTCTTGTTGTTCTTTACAGCTTTTGTTGCAATAGATGTTACTTTGTAAGTAATGCCTTTGCTTTTTACAGTAGCAGGAATGGAGATTTTCTTCGCATTTTTCTTTGCTGCGATAAAACTTACTTCTTTTCCTGCTTTTGTTACCTTGTAAGTCTGACCTGCTACAACAAATTTTGTACCAACTTTAGCTGCTTTTTTTGCAGGCTTTGTAGGATTTACCACTGTAGTGTTATCCTTCTTGTCTGTAGACGGTTTTGTATCATTCTTCTTGTCTGTAGATGGCTGTGTATCTTCTTTTTTGTCTGTAGAAGGTTTTGTGTCATCTTTCTTATCTGTAGAAGGTTTTGTGTCATCCTTTTTACCTTCTGTAGTGGTGTCTGCCGGTTTAGACGGCTTGCTTTCTTCCGGAAGTTTTGCAATCTCTTCTGTCTTTGTTTCACCACAAGTTAAACAGGTAAATGTCTTTACGCCTGTAGATGTTGTCGTAGGAGCTGTTGTCACTTCTCCATCATTCCACTTATGTCCAGTTGCTTTTTCTGTGATTTCTTCTTTTGTCTCATCACAGGTAGAACAGGTATATACCGTTTTTCCATCTTTTGTACAGGTTGCTGGTGTTACTTTTGTTTTCTCCCAGCTGTGTCCCAGAGGCTGTGTCACTCTTTCTTCTCTCTCTCCACATTCCCTGCAGACATAAAAATCTTTTCCAGATTCTGTACAAGTTGGTAACTGGCAGGCATTGCTGTCTTCTTCCCAGTCATGCCCATGCGCTTTTTCATCTACTTCACCTTTTTCCAATAAAGTGCCGCAGGCAGTACAATAGGTATCACCTGTATAACCATCCTCTGTGCAGGTTGCTTCATGGTCATTATAAATACCGATATCATCTTCATTATGAGGGCAAGTCGCTGGATCTGCAGTCAATGTCTGTTTTTCTTCAACCCCACATCTTTCACAGACTAAATAAAAATTTCCATTTCTAGTTGTTGCATTGCTAAATTCATGTCCAAGAGGCTTAATTGTTGCGTCTTTCTCAACAATACTACCGCAATCAGGACAATACATATCTCCTTTTCCTTCTGTTGTACATGTAGGCTTAACCGTATAACGCCAGTATCCAAACTCGTGGTCACAATCTGCCGGATCAATCTGTGCTGCAAATGTAGGAATTGCCATAGTCATTGCCATAATACCTGCCATAATACTTGCTAAAATTTTCTTTTTTGCCATTTTTTTCTCCTTTTTTCTTTGTATACCATTTACTTAGTTCTTTCTATTCAACAGGGATGCGGATTTCTCTCCGTCACTGTTGATAATTTTGGTTCCTCCTTCACGATATTTATATCATCATTGAACTACTCAAGAATTTTTATAAGAACTTTTTAGCCCCAAAAAGAAGATTCCCTTTTCAGAGAACCTTCCTTTTCCTATTTTAGAAGCGAGAAATATCCTGGATCATTTGCCGTATCTATATGTGCCATCCTTGAGTCAACGCTATTTTTATTATAGACTGTTCCATTATTGCCTAAGATAGATATTGCTTTATAGAACATATCAGAATCTAGGAATGGTCTTTGGATGAATCCTGTACCCGTCTTTTTCCACTGTGCATATAAAGTTGCCGAGATCAAACGATTGTCGTAAGTCGCTCCATTTTTATACGAAATCGTGTCTGTGTACTTATCAAAAGACCATCCACGGAATTCGTATCCTATTCTCGTAAATGTATTCACAGGAAGTGCATAAGACTGATTTCCTTTATGAGTGACACTATTTAGCTTTCCGGTGCCGCCATTTGCATCAAAGTTTAAGGTAAAATCGTCTACATTGTATAAAGCATACAACGTGACGGTGCCACCGTCTTTTATAGCACTATATGCCTGTCCAGGTGTGTATGATGTTCCTGTTCCATCCGGTTTTGTATTCCAACAGGTAAATTCATAATTATTCTTTTCCGGGCTGACACTATTTATATATAGTCCGTGATCACCATACTGCATACGATCTGGATAATCTGTCTTTGTTTTTTCTTCTAATGTCCAAAGCTGTGCAACGGTATGGTTTGGCGTATACTGTTCTATCCAGGTATTATCTTCTGCTCTGCCATTTACGACATCTAAACATTTGTTTGTCTGCTTATTGTAAATGCTAACCTTACCATTTCCTTCATCGGATAAATACCAGAGATAGTCTGCTTTATCATTTTGCTGATTCCAAAGATTTATTGCTTTATTCGATTGATCTACATTAGGATCACCATCAAGATTCAATGCCAAACCATTATGAACGCTGATGATATAATAATACTGTGTATTTTTATATCGTTCAAAGAGCCACTGTGTTTGTGTAGCAGCATCATTTTTCCCAGAATAGATAACCGTTGCCGGATTTGATCTAGGCTCGTAGTCCATTCCATATACATGCATGTACATATTCGTTCCACAATCCGATTTCATATAATATACACCGTTCGGGATTATCTTGCATCCATTCAGACTTGTTTGATTTTTCAAACTTGAAGGAAACGAACCGCCCTGTAGATTATAAACGAAGTTATGCTTATAAGCTGTCCAATGGGCGTACAGTGTCGTATCTGCTGTGATCTTATCTGTCGATGATGCTTTTGTTCCCCCAGTTTTTGCCGTATACCAACCGTCGAACTTGTACCCTTTCCTAGTCAGATCATCTAATGTGCCATACTCTTTACCAGTTATCAGCGTCCTTGTAGCAGGAGTTGAAGGACCTCCATTCGCGTCAAACTTTAAAGTATACTCTTTCGACCAAGATGCCGTTACTGTTTGGTCACCGTTACAAAGAGTTACGGATGTAACCGCTTTCTTGCTTGAATTGTACCATCCATTGAAATGATAGCTCGATCTTGAGACTTCAGGTAATGAAGTTACACTTTCACCACAATATTTTTTAAACTCTAAATTTTTACCATTCTTAGAACCACCATTTGTTTTGGTAAATGTGCCAGAATCAGGGTTACAAGTCAAAGTATACTGGCCCCTTTTTACAGATGTAGAAAGCGTGGTATGAAACCATGCTAAAACATCTTTTTGACCCTTAACATGTCCTTTAAGCATGGATGTATTGTTGAGATTTAAACGAACTGGTATAGTGATTGTACGATCCGAAGTATTATGTCCAGCGTATTTGCTAAAATTATAAGAAATATCATATGGAGCTTCTTTTTGTCCCTTTGGAACTGTTACCCCGGTACCAGAAACAAAACTAAAGTTACTATCTGGTGTTTGACCCTTAGAATTTTTGCTTATATTTTGACCATTCAAATAATAATGCGCTTTTAATTTGAATGAAATGTGAAATAAGATAGTATTATAATAACCATTAGAGTCTTTTACCGTATTTTTTTTCCCTGCATCCGATACTTTTAAGTCTGTGACAACACTACCGTTTGGAGATGGATTTGTTATATCAGATATTACTTCAACAGGTCTTGATCTGCTAGTAAAGAGGGCTTTATGATCACCTGATTCTGTAAGTGCTGTTTTTTCTCCTCTATAGTATACATAAACAGGCAGTTTAGCATCACCCACCTTTATATAACAATAACCATTGGGATTATAAGTTTTTTCTGCCGCCAGCGCAACATTATAAAACAAAATCCCGCAAAAAGCGATGATCAATAAAAAAGCAATCCCCATTGGCAGCCATCTTTTCCATTTCGGAGCCGCCCTGCTTTCCTGTTTATTTCCATTTTTTAACCTTGTCATGATATCATCTTCTCCTTTCCTGTTACAGAACATCTTATATCCATTTTTCTGACAGGAGATGCCCGTTTTTTTGATGATCTGTTTTTCTCTGTTTTGCTCTGAATCAAATTTTTCTCCTTTCTGACTTTTAGAAAAAATAAAAGTCTTTCTATAGGTTAGTATGAAAGATTAGGAAAATTCAATGAACATATACCCAACCCTTCTTTGCATTAATATGTTTTTTCTTGCAAAACAAAAAGCCCCGGCTTTTGCCAAGGCTTTACAACAAGAGAAACTTACCAGATTTAGGCTTTCTCCACTCATGGTTCCGGCAGGACCATATACCGACAAATTTTCAAAATAAGGAGTTGTGTGTTCTCTTGTTGACTATCTGTTCCTTATTTTCGAAACGAAGATATAAGCAATGCAACACAATATAAAAATAAATGCCACTACTTTTATGGTATTTTCCCTTTTGATATCTGGTGTAGATGGTTCATAGGTTATCGTTTCATCTTTTGTTGTAACCACGGTTTTCTTAGTTGTTTTCTTTGAATCTTTTTCTTTATTTTTTGAAGTGCATCTCTCACAAAATACTAAATAACGATATTTTCCATGGGATCGGTATGGGTGACAGGTAAGAAGAGTGATCATATCCTTTCCTGGCTGAATCTTTACCTCGTCACTGTCATTTGGATATACAATCTTGATACGTTTTACGATATAGGTAAGCTTTTCCCATTGATTTTTGATGTAAACTTTATCACCGATCTGTAGTTTTTCGATTTCCCGGAAATAAGGTGCACCCTGGTATCCCCTGTGTCCGGCAATTACGGAATTTGTGTTGTTCCCACCAATCGGCAAAGAGGTATTGCCTAAGACTGTTGCGCCTTTTGCCATGTTCTTTTTGGTCGCCCGCACATAGAGCGGCAGCTGTACATCCATCGCTGGGATCTTGATATATCCACACCGTTCTTCTTTAAACCCATTAAGAGGGATAGGGAACCATGTATAGGAAAAAGCATCCTTAAAATCCTTTTGTCCGTTTTTATAAATATCTTCGTTATATTTCTTAATCGACTGGTAAAACGAATCGGATTCCTTTTTCTTCTTTTGTTCTTTATTTTGTTTATAAGCATTGTCTACTTCTTTTTGGTAGGAGATTGCCTCCATATGTATCTTTTCTGACCTTACTGCGGGATAGAGGCTCATCCCTATCCCAAGTACGATCAGACATACACTAAAAAGAAACCGAAAAACTTTTTTCAGCATGAAAAGCCTCCTATCGTTTTTGTAATTTCTTTCTGATGAAAGAAATAATGAACAGGACAATGCTTGTGATGCCAATCCCTAACAGGATTGCTTTCTGGTAAGTCCGCATCCATTGGGAACGTCCTGCTTTTTTCTTTGCACGTTCTTTTTCGTAAGCTTTTGGTGAGTATTTTGTCCGTTTTCCCCTGACTAAGAGGCGATGGGTATTTTGTCCATATGGGGTACATGTGACTAATGTAACAAGGTCTTGTCCATCTACGACACTTAATTTACTTGTATCTTCTGGCAGGACTACATCAATCCGGCATACCTCATAAGCTAATATCTTATCTAAGACACGGATATAGAACTGATCCCCTTTTTGCAGTTCTGTAAGGTCAGTAAAGAGTTTTGCTTTGTTCAAACCTGTATGCCCCGTAAAAACAGCATGGGTATCTTTTCCACCAACTGGCAGGGATGTCCCTTCTAAGTGTCCAACTCCTTTTTCAAGGACACTGTTTGATGTTCCATGGTATACCGGCAGATCTACATTAATTGATGGGATCTCCAGCGAACACATAACACCGGTATTGTCCAGATTTAAGAGCTGGTAGTATTCTTTTTCGCTTATTCCGCCATTGGTCTCTTCGGAGAAAGGGTCTGTGAGGACAACATGGGAAGAAGCTAGTTTTTCATTATATTCTCTTGCTTTTTCCAGCATTTCTTCCTTTTCTTTTTTATCTGTATGTTTTACTTCGTTCTCATAGGTACTAATCGTAGATTTTGCTGCATGTTCGTTGAGATAATTTGCGATCCAGGGGTAAACGAGCAATGCGACTCCTATAAGGATAATAAGTACCTGTATTATCTTTTTTTTCATTTTTCAAATCCTTCCACGTACAAATACGTGGGCTTTTCTTCTTATATTTTTTAAACGTAAAAACCGGGGAAGGGGATACCATCCCCTGTCCCCGGTCAGAAACGAAAGAATTATTTATTTTTATTAGCAGGCTGTTTCTTCTTTCTTTTTGTTTCTTGTCATGGAGTAAACGCCTCCTCCTAAAAGTCCTGCTCCTAAGATTACTAATCCAACAAGACCGGTTCCACCAGTAAGAGGCATATTAAAGCCCTTGTTGTTTTCAATCGCCATCTTTACTTCAGCGTTTGGAGATGTGGTATCTCCTGTAGAAGAAGTAAGGAGTGTGCAAGGTTTACTGTCTACGGTTGCGGTTGCAGCCTGGATGTCACCAACATACATATCTGTCTTACCAATTGTTCTACCGTTTGCTGTCTCACTTGTTGGTCCTGCCACTGCTTTAGACCCGATGTCTGTTGTCGCTGCGTTAACCAGCTGTCCGTCTTCATTCTTGATACCTGTGCCATAATTAGCGATGATATTATCAGCTGCAGCGTCATCTAAACCTGTCGTACCAGCTACGGAAGCCTTGATATCACGTTTTGTTTCTTCAATATTAATAACCATCTGATCTTTTAATAAGGTATAACCGTCATCTGTTGCAACCTCAGTCAGCTGATATTTATCACCCTCTAAACCTTTGATATAGAGTTTTCCTGAAGCAGCCGGAGTAAAGGTTGTTGCCTGTGCCTTGTCCATTGTCTTTCCTGTCACATAGTAAAGCCCATCTTCTGCTTTTTTAGCGATAACATAATATGCATCAGTGGAGTTATACAGTTTGAACTGTACTTTTGTTGCATCTCCTTTGTTATCAGAGAAAGTCTTTGTCAGGTCGATACCATAGGAGTATACATAGTTTCTATCCTGTAAGGAGTTACTGTACTTATTGTTTGTACGGCTCCATACGAGGGAGATATCATTTGCATTACCGCTGTCACCTAATGTAACGGATGCATCAGAATTTACAGTTGCTGTATAATACAGTACCATGTAGTAATCAGAGTAGCCAGCTTTTGTAGCCCCCTTATCACCTACGGCTTCGTATGGATTGGAAGCACCTTTTACATTTGTACCATTGATCTGGTTAAGTCCTGCCTCTGTCAAAGTGATCGTTGCTTTATTGGCTGTCACTTTTTCAGTCCCGTCTTCACCAGATACGGTAACTGTTGCATAAGCAGCTTCATGTTTTCCACCATCAAGGTTCCAGATCTCTTTCGCATTCTTTGTATTGTTAGCTTTTGCATCAGCAGCATTATCATAAAAAGCAATCTTGAAATCCTTGTTATAGTTAACACCAGTAGATAATGCATCTGTAAATGTATACTGGCTTAAATAAGTAGCTTTTGATGTGATATGTGGTAATTTAGATACAACACGGTAATCAAGAAGGTCACCTTCGGATGCAGTTGTTGTATCATCATATTTAAAGTCGTTGCTGTAACCCTTACCGTCCTTGCCGGCTTCTGTATTGTTTGCGCTAGTATATCCGCCTCGGTTTGCAACATAAGCCGCATCTGTAGTATCTGCTTTGTTTTCTGCAGCAGTATCTGCGTTATAAACGATCAGGGATTTGGAGTCAAATGCACCAGAATAATTTGTATCCTTACTGGAAGTAACTACGCCGTTTCTGTCTTTTGCATCACTGGAATAAGCGTTTCTGACAGCTTTATCGATTGTAGGGTTTCCTGTCTGGTTCTTTGGATAAGATACGAAATCATACAGCCATTTTTCACCACCGATACTGTCTGCCACACCGTCTGCTGCATGGTCTGTGTTTGTATTGGTATCTGCTGCAGTATTTGTGAAAGGCAGGCTGATGAACCATGGGTTAACTGTAGATGTAACCTGTTCCGGCACCTTTGTTTCTACCATCAGATATAATCCTAATGGAAGTCCGCTCTTTGTAGCAAGTCCATTCGCATCTGTCTCGATCACACCAGTATCTGCTGTCTGTACATCATCACTGTCTTTATTCTGGTCTTTATATTCAATGAGGTAAGATTCTAATGCATTCTTTGCAGCAACATCATCTGCTTTAATGATCGCAGCTAATGCATCTTCAATCTGTGTGCTTGTGTAATGTAATACACCTGCATTTGTACAAGGTGCAGAAACTCCATCCCCTGTCATCACTGTGGCATCTGCTTCATTTAATTTTAAGATCTGCGCTAATGCAGTTGGAATCTCATAAACAACTTTAATGTTGCTGCCTGTTCCATCTGTCTTGCTGTACTGTTCGATGTTACCGACACGTAAATATGTAAACTGTACACCCTGGATCGCATAATCAGCCAGTGCATTCTCTACGCGGTTATCTGATTCACCGGTTGCTTTATATTGCCCTTCGGTATAATCTCCAGCTGCTTCTGCCGATGTGATATCATATTTATGGACAGTGATGCTTCCTGTTTTGGAGGTATCAATGATATCGGCATTTGCCAGGTCTTTTGTAGTTGCTGTATTGTTTGTGGTATCTTTGGATGATGCAGCGGCTACAGGTACGGCAGAGAGAACGGCAGTATAAGTAGGGGCACATACGGATGCTAACATTGCGGTAGCCATGGATAAAGCTGCGGCTTTTTCTGTAAATTTCTTGAACTTCATTAATTTTTTCTCCTTTTTCATTTACACTTTTTGTTATAAGTTAATTAGTTTATCTGGTTTTGGGGTCCATCTCTCACCCTCATCGTATATACGTCCTTTCTTTTTGTTTAATACATATAATCAACAAGTGATCTTCCTATGCTGTTAATATGTATTTTTTGATTTCACTTCGTATCCCACTACTGTTACCTCGTGTTATCCGTTTGTAATTCACCAGCAGGCAACCAAAAGTGATTGTGTTTTTTGATTTGCGTTTCGTGATGCACCAACGGGCAACTGAAGTTAACCGCGGTTTCTTTACGAGACTTTCGCCTCGCTGGGGGAACACAACCCTTCTATCCTTTGTGACAGGGATTACATTTTGTTTTAATCCCCAGCCGGTATCATCGCGAAGGCTGATCGCCGAGCAAAACCCGGCAGTGCTTACTTCTTGTCAGTAGGGGATACCGTTTTCTCTCCGCTCCCTACTGCCGCTAGGTTAACTCTACAATTCATCTCGCTACCTACATTTCATTTAGATGTTAGGAGAATCCTTGTTTTTCTTATAAAACTGCCCT
>OGQT01001465.1_pt1 | contig 18721 bp, 11 predicted proteins | sample 1553261 | NCBI WGS metagenome assembly OGQT01 (sample SAMEA2579992, study PRJEB22360) | human gut metagenome | biome: human gut; feature: human-associated habitat; material: faeces | place: Denmark | collected 2008/2010
CGGGTGACCGCGGTATACAGCCACCGGTAGAAGTCAAGGTTGCCATAGGCCTCGACCGGAATGTAACCCATGTCGACAAACACCGAGGCCCACTGGCCGCCCTGCGCCTTGTGGCATGTGACGGCGTAGGCATATTTGACCTGTAGCGCGTTGTAATATGGGTCGGCGCGCAATACCTTGCGGCGTGTCGTAGGCGCGGCCTCGAAGGCCGAGGCATCGCGCAGAGCGCGTTCGGCAATGGCCTGCGACTTCTCGTACGGGAGCGTGGCGCTCTCGGAGGTAAGCGAGTCGAGATTGAGTTTGGCGTCGACCGAGACGCCAAGGTCGGGAAGCGAGAGGCAGACGTCGGCGAACAGCGAGTAATCACGCTGTTCAAGGCCATATATCTTCTCTACAACAGCCATCTCGCCGTTGGCAAGGAAATCCACACCCTCGACCTCGCGCGTCCAGTAGTAGCTGTTTTTCGAAAGCACCAGGCGTTCGCCGCGGGTGAGTACCTCCTGGCGGTCATAGATCTCATTGCGCACGGCCAGGTTGAAGTCTACGGCACGGCGGTTAGAGCGCGTTATGATGATTGTCTGCTCCTCACCGTATTCAGAGTATGACTTCTGTATGGCATCTTCAAGTTCGGTGCCGTCGACAACGGCGACATCGCTGAACGAGGTGACACGTATCTGCGGTTCGGGCAACGGATCGGCAAGCATGGCGTGCCTGAGCCATGTGGCGTTGTAAAGGATACCCGAGCGTGACTGCTGGCGCACGGTGCGCGTCATGGTGGCGCGGCTTACGCGCAGGCCTATCTGCCTGAGCACGTCGGGCGACATGGCCGGCGACTCACTGCATCCCACAGGGGGGAGCTGGGCAGTGTCGCCCATGAGGATAAGACGGCAGTTCATGCCGCCGTAGACATACATCACCAGGTCGTTGAGCAGGTTGGAGTCGCCATCGCCGTCCTGGCCGATCATCGAAGCCTCGTCGACGATGAAAACCGTGTTGACATGGGGGTTGGGGAGCACGCGGGCGTGAAAACGTCCGTCGGGGCCGAGAACCGGCGAACCGTAGATCTTGCGGTGAATGGTGAACGCGGGACGCCCGGTGAATCCGGAGAACACCTTGGCGGCACGACCTGTGGAGGCCAGCAGCACGGTAGGGATGCCGAGCGCCGAGAGCGCCTTCACAAGCACGCCGGTGACAGAGGTCTTGCCGGTACCGGCATAGCCGTTGAGGATGAACACCGAATCCTGCGGGGTGAAGGCCGAGCAGAAACGCGACAGTGCCGCCACCAGCTTTATCTGCTGGTCGGTAGGCTCGAAAGGCATCATGTCGAGCACCATCTCGGCGAAACCCTGTATGTCCATCTGCGGCGTGTATTGTATGGTTATAAAAAGCCGGCAGGAGCACCGCGGCCCCTCACAGGGGTGGAGATGCCTCTGCCGGCGTTGTTGCTTTGTCTGGGAGGTGGCGCGTCAGTTGGCGGGGAGGCTCCACTCCACGCCGGCCTTGGTATCCTTGACGTCAAAGCCGAGAGCGGCGAGACGGTCGCGGATAAGGTCAGACATGGCCCAGTCCTTGTTGGCCTTGGCCTGCGAGCGTACCTCAAGGAGAAGGTCGACAGCACCCTTATAGGGTTTAACGGCATCGGCACCGGCAGCTGTCTCGTCGGCGGTCATGCCGAGGATGTCGAACAGGAAGGTCTGGAACAGTGCGCGCAGACGCTCTATGTCGGCCTCAGTAGCGGTGGCGTGTCCGTCGTTCACACGGTTTATAACGCTCACGGCCTCGAAAAGGTGCGATATGGTGATTGGGGTGTTGAGGTCATCGTCCATGGCCTCGTAGCATGCGCGCTCAATGGCCTCGATTTCGGCGGCTACGGTTGATTCGGCCGACGGTTTCAGCTCGGCGAGGCGACGCCATCCCTGGAGCATGCGCTCATAGGCCTTCTGAGCGTCGCGCAGCGCGGCGTTCGAGAAGTCGACCGTCGAGCGGTAATGCGCCATGAGGATGAAGAACCTTATGGTCATGGGGCTGTAGGGCTGCTCAAGCAACGGATGCGAGCCGGTGAAGAACTCGTCGAGGGTGATGAAATTACCCAGCGACTTGCCCATCTTCTGGCCGTTGATGGTGACCATGTTGTTGTGCATCCAGTATGTGACGCTCGGGCGGCCGTTGGCGGCCACTGTCTGTGCGATCTCGCACTCATGGTGGGGGAATTTCAGATCCATGCCGCCGCCGTGGATGTCGAATGTCTCGCCGAGGTATTTCTCTGACATTGTGGAACATTCGAGGTGCCAACCGGGGAAACCGTCGCTCCAGGGCGAAGGCCACCGCATGATATGCTCGGGCGAGGCCTTTTTCCAGAGCGCGAAGTCGGCCGGATGGCGTTTCTGCTGCTGACCATCGAGAGCGCGTGTCTCGCTGAGGAGCTCGTCGACGTTGCGGCCCGAGAGTATGCCGTAATGATGATCGGCATTGTATTTGGGGACGTCGAAATACACCGAACCGTCGGAAACATAGGCATATCCCGCGTCGAGAATGCGCTGCACATAGGCGATCTGCTCGATTATGTGCCCCGAGGCATGCGGCTCGATTGACGGCGGGAGCACGTTGAGGCGCTCCATGGCCTTGTGGTAGCGGTTGAGGTAATGCTGCACTACCTCCATCGGCTCAAGCTGTTCCAGACGGGCTTTTTTTGCAATCTTGTCTTCGCCCTCGTCGGCGTCGTGCTCAAGATGGCCCACATCGGTGATGTTGCGCACATAACGCACCTTGTAACCCAGATGGGTGAGGTAGCGGTAGAGCACATCGAACGTGATGGCCGGGCGCGCGTGGCCCAGATGGCCGTCGCCATATACTGTAGGACCGCAGACATACATGCCGACACGGCCTTCGTGTATTGGCTTGAATAGTTCTTTCTGACGGTGAAGCGAGTTATAGATCAGCAGATTGTTGGAACGCATTATGGTAAGTAAGCTGTCGTGTGACGGGTTATTGTAGGCTGGCGAAAAAACCGATACCGGCGCCCCGGCCTGTGAGGCCGGAGAGCCGGATGCGGTAACTGGTCAGGACATGTCACTGCCGGCGCGATGCCGGGCCGTGTCAGGCCTGGAAGGGGTTGGGAACACCGGCGTCACCTTTGGGGGTCTTGCGCTCGATTTCGCCGAAGGTCTTCTCGTATTTCTGGATGTTGTCGCGCAGGGCGAAGAGCAGGTTCTTCACGTTCTCGGGAGTCATGATGATGCGGCTCTGCACACGTGCCTGGGGCATGTTGGGAGCCACGTTGATGAAGTCCACGAAGAACTCGTTGGGGGTGTGCGAGATCACCGCGAGGTTCGAGTAGTGGCCCGAGGCAATCTCGGGTGTCAGTTCGATTTTGATTTCCTGCTGTTTAGCGTTTTCTGCCATTGTATCTTTTTCTTTTAAGTTAGAGAATCGGGGTTAAGGCGGAGAGGAGGTTATTGTAAGGAATGTCCTTTAGGGTTTCGGAATCAATCGACCACGATGAGCTCTCCCTGCACCGCGGCACCATATTTGAGGCCGGTGTGCAACTTGACATCGATGCGGTAGCGGCCGGGAGCCACGGGATTGCCGTCATGATCCCTGAGGTTCCAGGTATAGGGGAACGAGGCCGACGGGTCGGCGAACACGGGGTTACCGGCCATATCGCTGATGATCAGACGTGTGTCGGTGAGGTCGTTATAGAAATGCTCGAGCCGGATGGTGGCTTTCGTGGTGGCCGGAACCTCATCGACGGTAACAGTAGCCGTCAGCGGAGTGTTCACCACGGTGAAGTTGATTGTGCGGGTGGAAGACTGCCCGGCGTTGTTCGATATTCTCAGCGTGAGCGAGTGGGGGCCGTCGCTGAGGTCAGACATCGGATAGGCCAGTGTTGCCGAACCGTCGGGGAGGTGTTTCAGCAGCCCTCCGGCGTTGTACGAGGTCTTTGAATCATCGAGGATGATGGCAAGACTCTGTCCGAAGATGGGAGAGTCGCCTACAAGACCTGCCTCATCGGCACCGATCTCGGCATAGAGGGTCGGGGTCGACGACACCATGTCGCCGTCGATGAAAGAGGGAGCATCGAGATACATCGCCTCGATCACCGGAGCGGGGAATGAGGAGCCGTCGGCAAACCCGTCGACCGGGTTGACCACCAGGTCGTCATAGCTGCCCACCGCACGACGTGTGCCGTCGGGAGTGTTGGCATAGAGAACCACGCGGTTCGACACGCCTGTACGTGCCGGCACCGGGAGAATCACGCTGACATCGAAACGGCCGTTGCGAACCTCGGCACAGGTATTGTAGATGATATCGTTGTCGAGAGTGGTGTCATGATAATAGTCGATGTTGTCATACCTGTCGTATGCGGTCAGATTTTGAGGCGCATCGTAGATTGAGACCATGAGCTCGCCGTTGAACGACTCGGAGGCATTACCGTCAGGGCCGACCGTTCCGGTGATGTGGAAAGCGGTGAGCGGGGTGACGACAGCCGTACCCGAAGTGACACCGTTCACAGCGGTGACCTTGATTTTCTCGGAGGGGAGGAAGATGGGCACAGCAGGGTCACCGAGGAAATTGTAGCACGACGTGTTCACGAGGTTCACCGAGTCGGTATCGGAAACGCGGGCCTGCGTGGCCATCTTGTTGCGCGCCGAACGGAATACATCGCCCTGAAGAGTGTTGGCGGCCGAAGTGAAATATGCTTCGGTGGCAAGCTTGCCGAACACATGATTGTTGTTCAGGTAAACCTCACGCAGAGCACCGATGCCGCCTATGATGCCACCGTTGTTCTTCTTGAGCATGGTGGACATCACATCATTTGATATGTGGTCATAATATGCAAAACGACATGTGGCAAAAACACCAAACGGCGACACTTCGTAATCCACATTGTTGACATCATTAATATCCCATAAGGCCTCCGAACCTATGCCGGAGATTGCACCGTGACCTGTATAATACCAAAAATTGGTGCCACGCGAGAGTACCCGGGTAAGGGCCTCCTTGTTATTGCTGCCGCCACCCCCGGCTGTGTTATAATAAAATTGTGTATACAGCCTATTGATACCGGCGTCAGGGAACTGCTTTTTGACAATATCAGCGATTTCATCGGCCTGCTGCATGAACGCATTCTTGGTACCACGATCGGCGCTGACGAGCACACGAGAGAAGGTATCGCCGAACGGCAGGTTGTTCATGTAAACCTCGACCTTGTCGACCATATTGCGGCAGTCCTCGGCATTGCGGGCCGGAAGACGGCCGACACTTATCTCCATCTGGGCAGCCAGATTGTCAGACCAGCGTGAGCCTCGGCGGCCGACAGTCGAGAAATCGTCTGACAGCATGCCGTAAATGGCGTCTGTGGCATAGGAGCGTGACATATAGCCGGCCGAAATCAGGCTCTGGTCCTGATATATCGGCACGAAATATTCCTCGGCGCCGGGGAAGTTGGTAAGGTTACGGTTATCCCACGAACATCCGCCCAGCAACAGCACGGCTTTCAGCTTGCCGGGCTCGCGGTCATAAAGCATGCGCAGGAAACGGCGGATACCGGTCACCGAAGGCGTACCCGAAGAGAACTCGTTGTAGACAATGTTGTGATCCACTACCACTACATCCATCCCCTGTTTCGAGCGGTGGATGTCGGCAAGCCGTTCGGCCTGGTCCATGAAACCGGGTGCCGAGACGATAACCAGGTCGGGGGTTGAAAGAGCGTGGAGGTTCTGCGGGGCCACATCGCCCGCTTTCTCAACGGCATGCAGATCGGTCTCGGGATCAAACGCCACCAGAGTGGGAAGATACGACCGGTCGGCCGACACGGTAGGCTGTAACGATATCCGGGCAAGGTTCCCGGCACCATGATCCACCTCATAGACATAAGGCTTGTGGCTGTCGGTAATATCCCATACGGCCAGATTCTCTGAGGCGTTAGTGAAGTTTATATGGTCGGCATTATTGCCGGTCTCGATGATAAAGCTCTGCTGGCCACCGCGCACCATATCCGTGCGGCGGCGGTAAGTGACATCGATGAAATCGAGCGCGGCATAATTTATGCCTACATTGTCAAGGGTAATGTCGAGCGTGTAGCGCCCGTCATCCGTAGCCGCGGGATTGGCGAGGAACATATTGTTCTGTGCCTCGTAGACACATTCACCCTTGTCGCGACGCTGCAGGCTGAACGTCTGCACTGTGCCGCCGGGGGTTATGCTCCAGCGCGAATTGCCCCAGTTGTTCACCGAATAGGCAAGCACACCGCTGACATGCATCGACGCACGATTTGACTGGCCCGCAGAAAGCCCACTGTCAGGATAAGGAAAGTATCCGGTGAGATCCAGCGGAATGGAGTGGGTCTGGGCATCGGAGAGGTCACCGAAGAAAAAGCGCGCACCGAGCTCTGGATTACGTTCCTCTTTCTCGACATGCAGTATTGAGAACGCCTCGTCGCGCGACACATTGTACTGCTGCTTGAAAGGCACGTTCACGGGCGTCTCGGGCTGGATGGCATCGGTCAGGAAATAGCACCCGTAGTCAGCATAATAGTTACGGCGCACAGTCACATTCCATCGCGAATTCTCCGTGGGACGTGTGGCCGTATAGTGAAGGTCGGCGATGCCGTAGAACATCAGACGCTTGCCGTCATACAGCGACGGCACCGGTTTCACATCGTCAGGCACATTGTCTGTTACCTGGTCAAGATACAGTGCGGCGCCGCCGTAGCCGCATACAGCCACTTTCGACGGATCAGAAAATCCCCATTCGGCCAGCTGCTGCGGCGTAATCTGCTGCATGCCGGTGGCCGACACCTTGATTTTTACCCATTTGCCCGACGACAGCGCCGAAGTCGTGCCGAAATAACCGGGCTGAATGTCGCCCATCGCCGTAAAGGCCACACCCGACATGAGTGCCGCCATGGCAGATATCTTGAAAATCGTATGCTTTGACATGTAATCAACCGTTCAGTCAATCCAGAATACCCCGGGCGTGTCTCATATACAGATCGGCCTCAGGCTATCCGAGAGGTTTAAGGCTAAAGTAGCGAGCGCTATGCTCACGACAGGGCGTAATTCTCCCCGTTAATTAACGGTTACAAAGGTAATTTATTTTGGCGACATTCAGAAATTTCGGCACGAATACTTGCTCATTTGTCGCACTCAGGCAGCAGCCACCCCTCATTTCAGCCTGAACGACAGCGGCGGCAACACAAGCGTGCCGAGGGTACCTTCGGCCTCGACAAGCGTATCGACCAGCGGCTCAACCTCCAGACCGGCCACAATGCCGGGAATCACAACATCACCGGTACGCAACGTGCAGTAACGGCTCAGCAGCGCCACAGCATCAAACAGATGCATCTCATCCATACCAGTCACTGCCCGGCGGCCGCCGGCGCAGACCTGCAGCCCCGCGGCCTTCAGCAACGGGGAATACTCGGTGTTGATATCAAGAAAAGCCCCCATGGCGAGCGCACCGTCAAAAGCGGCGCCGAGAGCCGGCACCGCACGCTGCTCTGTATCCCTGGCCGGCATAAGCGTGGCGCCGAGCCCCACACCGTCGATATAACGGTATGCAAACCGCGGCTCGATGTATTTCCCCAGCCGCCCAATGCGGAACATCGGCACAAAGACCAGCCGCCACGTCGCATCCACAAAATCAGGCACGAACACGGGGCGCCCCCGGTTCACCGTAGCCGAATCGGGCAACAGGCTCACATCCACCACGTCAGGCGACGGCGCATCGCTCCCCTCGAGCGCCCGGAGCGCCCGTTCGGGGAAATCACCCAGACTGTTGTTTATCCTGAAAATCTTCATCAGCAGATTTTAGGTTCTTGTCGGTTTAAACACATGGGGGCAGAGCCTTAAGGGTCTTTTAAGTCTTTAGGGTCGTTAAGGTCATTAAGGTCGTTAAGGACTCTAAAGACCTTAAAGACCCTACTGCCCCTAAGCCAGCCAGGTTTGGCCGTCTACAGCCCCTCAAGCCTGTTATACATCACCGCCAGGTGCGCGTAGATTGACGTATTGGTTATCACCACGCCGTCAGGGGCCGAAATGCGGTAGGGGGCAAAATTCCAGATAGCCTTTACGCCGGCATCAATCAGCGCGTCGGCAGCACTCTGGGCATATTCCACAGGCACCGTAAGTATGCCCACTGCCGCCCCGAGCCGCGACATCTCCTCCTTGAGGGCCGACATGTCGTATACCCGGATGCCGTTCTGCACCGTACCCACAAGCGCCGGGGCAACATCAAAAGCCGCCACAATCTCAAGCCCGTAGCTGATAAGACCCGAATCCTGCATAAGCGCCCGGCCCAGCGAACCGGCACCGATCACCACGGCCCTGTGACGCCGCTTGAACCCGAGGAACTCCTCAAGTTTCTTCTCAAGCAGAGGCACCTCGTATCCGATGCGGGTCTTGCCGCGTATATCAAGCAGAGAAAGATCCTTGGCTATCTGCGACGCGTCGACATTCAGCTCACGCGAAATCTGGGTCGAGCTCACATACTCGACCTTCCGCTCCCTGAGCAGACTCACATACGCCAGATACCAAGGCAGACGCCTCAGAGCCGGTTCAGGTATCAGTTCTCGCTGTCGCTGTGCCATCGGATTCGTGCTATCAGTCCGCAAATTTACAAATTCTCTCCCGCAAATTCAAATCGGTAAATCATTCCACCCTCAACTGTCAATTTAAAGCTATCAGACTTAGGCATAATTATCGGTGTAAATTCCAATACAAAATGTTTTCGCTACAAATTCCCATAAGAAACTTCATCTGTTTTCACAATTGTCAACTTATTTTATTGCAATTATCTATTGTTTTTTGTTACTTCGTGCCATTATTTCCAAAGAGAACGCTTATAAGCATGTACTTTAAATCCTTACAGAGCCTAAGAGGCTTATTCGCCCTACTGATATTTTTCAGCCATTTCCATTATTCCAATAAAATTGGCTCGCCGTTCCCGGCAGGGGGCGATGCAGGAGTTGTTTTCTTCTTCATTCTAAGCGGATTTGTGATGAGTCTGGGTTATATGGATAAGTTACATAAAATCTGGTATAACCGTAATTTCCCAAAATTCATCTGGAACAGACTGTCAAAAATATTCCCTCTGCACATACTTTGCCTGTTATTCTCGGTAAAGATTTTTTATGCGACAGACTTATTTCCCGATTTAACCAGTCTGTTATTGTTACAAGCCTGGATTCCATACCCGAACTGGTATTTTTCAGGTAATGGCGTTTCGTGGTGTCTCTCAGACTTTCTCTTTTTCTATATCGCAGTTCCTTTTATTTTCAAATTATATACGAATCACAAAAGAAATTTCATCCTGGTATTTCTCCTAATAACATTTATTTATGCCAGTATCATTATTCCACTCATTCCACGCAACTTTGTCAATGCAATCGTATATATCTGTCCATTGACCCGCATACTAGACTTTGTCTTAGGAATACTCCTGTGGGAGTGTTATAATCTAATCAGAAACAGATATGTGCCAATACAGAGATATAAGACAATTCTGTGCGGCATGTCCGTATTGGCACTATTTACTGTAACCGTATTCTGTTACAACCAATTCCCGTCCACCTATTCCCTCAGCATATTATGGTGGCCTTCTGTGTGCGCCATAATCCTTTATTCTGTGGTATGCTGCCCGAGATTATTAGGTTTCAGGTTATCTGTAAAATTCGGAAACCTCAGTTTCAGTTTTTATCTGCTTCATGTATTGGTGATATATGCTTGTGACATGGCATTAAAAAAAATCGGCTTATCACTGATGCCATTTCCAAGATTAATCTTTATACTAACTGCCGCTGTCATGGCGTCAACAGTAGCGCATTACTGGTTCGTCCTACCGGTCGAGCGATACATACGCAACCGCATCAAAGCAATCCAGGATAAAAACATTTCAAACCTTTAATTCATAACACCGGGATAAGTGTTTTTCGATACCGTAGTTTCATATCCGATATATGTCTTGCTACCAATGTCGAGCAACGACAACACAATGGCAATCTACGCTGTTTCAACATTCATCTCGCGCGAGATTCAGGCAGAGCTCACAGACTCGGCCTTTCGTTCTCAAACAGTCTTACATGCGCCAGATACCCCATCAGACGTCTCAGTGTGGCCTCAGTTATCAGTTTCCGCAGTCGCTGTGCCATCAGTTCATACAATCAGCAGTCTGCCGGGTTACAACTTCTCCCGCAAATTTCAAACATTCAAGACGTATCAGTCAATTGCCGACCGACCGGGACTGATTACGACGATAACACTCAGCATACGGCGAACGCATAAACAACAGAACATTTTCATGACCCTTAAACACACCGTCTATAACAATTTCAAAACCTTCTTCACTCAGCATTTTGCAAATTCCTGTTATCTGATGTCGGTCTACACCGGATATCAACCAGGCATCATAGATGTCCACTATGTTTCTGCGTCGACTGATGCCGCTCTCATCATCTTGAATATGATAGAGATGCAGGTTGCGGACAGGGGGGAGCTGCATGGAATAAGCATAAGCATAGCGCTCCCAGCCATCATAGTTCAGCCGTGCGCCGGTTGCTCTGACTAACACAGAGATGTCATGGATTGCCTCCCATCTGGAATACTCCCGATCATCAGCCCATATTCCTTTCTGCAGTGGGAATTTATCCATAGAGAAACGAGAATACAAGCCCGAGATGTAAACACGCCCTATCATGCCCGCGCCATAAGCGACAAGGCAAGCTATCATCAGACTTCGCAACAGTCTGCCCAGATGGAGGCTATTTGTCTCATAAGGATAAACAACAGCCATAAGTGGCGCCAGCAAAAACGAGCTGAACATACGGCAGATTGTTGAATCAGAACCAAACACCGGCGAGACAAGTAAAATCCACACGACCGCCAACTGAAGTACCGGCGTTTTCTCTTTTTTCTTCAGGAAAAGATTCCATGCAGGCAACAACAGTAATAAAAAAACCACAATACCGGTAAAAGAAGTCAGGAGGTTAAATAACGTCGGGCATATTGTCGACATTACAAAATAATACCCCAGCCCAGCTAAAGCCAAAACAATGTATAAAGACACCTTTTTTACATCCGGGATCTTGTTCCATATACACAAAATAATGGCAACAGTTATGGTGAACAACGACAGGGAGAACGTCGATATGTTCCTTGCGAAGATGCTCTTGAATCCATAATAAATTTTTCTTATATCGTCCGGTCCGTGACCGGTTATAATATTGTCTGAGGAAAACGCGTTGAAATATGCGCCTACCGAGCCACACATCAGCCATGCCAGTAACACTAATGTCACTGACACTGACAGAAGATATGCGGCAAGATGTTTCACACTTTTTCCCCGCACCTCTCTGACCTCAATGGCCACCACGACCGCGAACACCGGCACAAGAACCACAAGCTGTATTCGGGACAAAAAGAGCAGTGTCACAGCCATGCCCGCCCCACAGACTTTCCAGAGACGCGGTAATCTGATATCATCGATCAGGAACACTGCCAGTAAAGCATAATATGGATATGCGGCCACATCCCAATTGTATATCAGGAAACGCTCAAGGGACATTACCGCGCAGCCAAGGGCAAACAGGAACATCGCCTGCAATAGGTTACGAGTTCTCTGGAAGAAATACACACACCCTATCAGAATCGCAATATTGCCCATGGCATATCCGAGTCGGCGTATCGTCAGGAAGTCGTCACCGAACAAAGATGTCCACAAATGTCCCGTATAGAACGTCAGCATGGCAAGCGGAGAATTCCGGTAATCCCTTATGCACAAATTCATGTAACCCTCGTCACCGTTGCTGGGTGCGCCCATGCCCAGTCCTATCCATGGTATGACCAGCGTCAGTACAATCAGTGCTGACACAAAAACATATTTATATTGCTTGGTGTTTATGAAGATCTTCATTTTGAATCCAGAAGTCAGTCACTTGATTTTTGTCGATATAGTTCGGCAAACGGTTGTCTCATCATCAACAAAACACCATCTCCCCCATTGCACACGCCATCTCTTACAATCTCAAAGCCTTCATCTTCAAGCATGCGACAGATGCCGTCAACATTCTGCTTTTCCACATAAGCCAGCAGCCATGCATCATATAGCTGAACAACTTTCCGGCGCCGTTCTATATTATCTTCATTATTCTGTACATGGTACAGGTGTAAATTAGTGACGGGGGCCGACTGCATGGAATAAGCATAGGCATAACGCCAACCGTCATAATTTAACCGTGCTCCTGTTTCTTCCACAGACCTGGTAATCTCACGGATTTTTATCCATTCCTTATAATCCCACCAACATGAACGTATGCCTTTTTGTAACGGGAAATCATCCATCGGATGACAGGCATATTCTGCCGAGATGTACACGCGACCGAACATGGCAAAACCATACGCAACAATACATACACTCATCAGATTCCGTGACAATCTCATCAGCATGACGTTTCTTAAACAATAGGGATAAAGTATAGCCATAAGAGGCGCCAGTAAAAATGATCCGAACATACGACATATTGAATAGTCCGAGCCCAATACAGGAGCCGCCAGTAAAATCCACACTACTGCTAACTGAAGCACAGGTATTTTTACTTTTTCCGCTCTAACGAGATTGCACACAGGCAACAAAAGCAATAAGAAGAATACAATACCTGTAAACGATGTCAGGATATTGAAAACCGTGTGATATATGGATAATAAAACCAGATAATAACAGAACCCATAAAAGGCCAAGAATCCACACAACATCGTTTTCTGTATATGGGACAGGGCCGGATATTTTGTCAGAGCGATGGATACTATTATGACAGACAATGAGAGTGCCGATGTGGAGATATTCACAGCAAACTTATCTTTAAAGATATAATAGATCCGCATCATATCTTTCAGGCCATGCCCCGTAATGATATTGTCGGGACGAAACGCACTGATATATGCGCTGACAGAACCGCACATAACCCATGTCAGCAATACAAACGCCACTGAGATCGACAGTAAATATACAAGCACATGTCTCGCACACATATTCGGCACTTTTCTGACCGGCATGGCCACGATAACGGCAAAAACCGGTATGAGGATAACAAGCTGAATCCGGCTCATAGCCAGCATGCACACAGTAAATCCGGCCGCACTTACTTTCCACAGACTCGGTCTTCTTATATCATCAATAAACAGCACCGAAAGCAATGCATAATAAGGATATGCCGCCAAATCCCAGTTGTATATCATAAAACGTTCCAGTGACATTACAGCGCACCCCAACGCAAAAAGGAACACAGTCTGCAACATTTTTCGCGTCCTTTGAAAGTAATAGATGCACCCTATCAGAATCGCCAGCGTACCCATGACATAGCCAAGCCGGCGTATCGTCAGGAAGTCGTCACCAAACAAAGATGTCCACAAATGTCCCGTATAAAACGTCAGCATGGCAAGTGGCGAATTCCGATAATCCCTGATACACAGGTTCATGTACCCCTCATCGCCATTGTTGGCAGCACCCAGCCCTAGACCTATCCATGGAATCACCAGTGACAATACAGCCACCACTGACACAACAGCACACTTTTCCCACCGGCGGTTTATGGCTATCATAACTTTACCAGATACAGAATCGTACGTACACCGAGCGTAAAGCTCGATGTAGCTGTAAATAATACTATGAACCAACTGACAATAATGCGCCAAGTATTTCTCTCGACTTGTTTCCTGAACCAAAAGACAAACAGAATCGCCACTATATATGGCCACAGAAATCCTGGGACTGCCAACCTGTATCTGCTGTACTGATTAACAGCATAGAGGGGAAACAATCCGGAAATCAAAGCAGACAGCTTGCCGATCACCAGCCATCTGCGTTGTACAGCACCCATTAACTTACATTTAGCATTGAGCGAATATATGAAGAGTGAGATCAGTAAGCAGACCGCGACCGGAAATCCATACGCAAAATCAAGCATAAAGAGTCTGATTTCTTCCGGCCAGATAAAGTATCCTGCCTCTGTTTGTGCATAAGGCCAGTTCAGACTCAATATAACACTCATTAAAATATCGACCACTATAAGCCATGACATCATCTTGTCTGTGAGTATCATGTTACTCCTGTACAAGCAATCGGAAACATTCATGACATATCGATTTTTCAAGTGATTAACCTGCAATATAATATTATAATATTTTGCAAATTTAACAATTTTTCCGCAACTTCAAATAAGACCGTATTCCTTCGTCACGGTCGGCTCGTGCCCATTCGATAATAAGACACTTCTCCATCAGGATTTACGACGGCATATGAGAACAAATCCTGTTAACAGCAAAAATACATCCAGACATACGAGCGCATTCCTAAATGTCTTCTTTTCGGAATCAGTAAAATACTGAGGGACCTTTTTATAAATATAGTCAACAGGCCGGGATCCCAAGCTATTATCGGATTCGATAAGCCGCATTTGCCCATCTTCAATTCGTACCGGCGCTTTTTCAAATAACCTGACTTGCTCGCCCATGCCTGTCGACACAAATCCTTCCGACTCAAGCATACATTCCATATCCCTCAGATCATCCCAAACACGAGCTACGACAATTACCGCATCTCTCCCATCTACCGACTGTCTGAGCCGTTCAATTCCGGAAGGTCCGTCATGCAGGAGCTGCCCGAACTGATGTAACGGGACACCACCGTCATAACCATAGATGGCCAAGGCAGGGTATCTATCCCCTACGACAACATAATTCATTCCTTCCGATTCATATCTTGCAATAGCATCTGAAACCTCTGACAACTGAACATAAATACGTTTGTTAAGCTTAAGATTTTCACATCTTGGAAACTTGTTTCCATCATATATACCGAGACGGGCTTGCATAACAAGCCTCCCTCCCCACATTAATGTCATTGAAAAGAAAGTCATCACAAGCATCCTGCTCATTAAATTCCGTTGAGCATCCTCAAGTCTTGGCCATGCCACACCTACAGCCATAGGTAGCGCATATATGATTGCACATCTTTCTTGCCACCGGTTTGATCCTGCCCCAATCAGCACCACAAAAATCAGTATGATCCATAATGAAATATCCGTTTTGTGAGTGGCAGAGTCATACGGCATCAGCATTCTCCATATTTTTGAAAAGAACACCACATATATCAGAATCGGAAATCCACATCCCAAAAGAGGATATTCATAATCTGAGAGATTGCCGAAAAGCCACAAAGTAAGGCATGACACCCCAACAAACAATATAACGATACAGGTTTTACTGATTCCCGACAATCTTGGTAACAATACCGCTACGGGTAAAGACAATAATGCCGGTGTCCAGCATCCAAATTGTCGGGGGAATTCCGATATGTAACCGGTCAAGTATCCGGGCCAATCTGTCAGCATATGCCCGCTGGTAATATTTTCCGGCACAAAAGCCTTGATATACGGAATTATACCACCCGTCATCAGACTTGTCACCACCAAGACCGTAATCACCCATCCGCACAAACCGTACAACACATGAACCAATCCTCTTCTAAAATTACCATGCGCCGTATATCCTGCCACCCATAGGGCTATCGCAATCTCTGCAATCATTGTTATTTTAGCCATGCAGGTCAATGCAAGTGTCACTCCCGTGAGAAAAAACACCCAACTCTGTGGCCGCTCCAACACCGACAACAACATCATCAAAGACAATGATGCAAAAAGAAAAGACCCGGTTTCCCAGTTATACAAATTGAAGTCGCTGATACGTGATGTTATGACACACCCGAGAAATATTCCTGCGCATAATATTTTTTTACGTGTGCGATACCACAAAAAGACACATCCTACGATAATAGAGGCAGTGGTCATCACAGAGGCAAGCACGCGCATGCAGATTACGGATTCACCAAACACATCCTGCCACCCGCGAGCTATATAATAGCTCAGCATTCCTGCCGGAGATTCCCTGTAATAGTCAATACACAGCAACTGATAGCCCTCGTCTCCGTAGCCGAGTCCCGGATACTGCATGCCTACAAAGCCACATATTATCCCGAGGATAATCAAGACCGCAAACAATAAATCCTGCTGTTTCACAATTTTGGCCATCTCATCTTTTAACGGTTATTCTTTACTTTAATGACATCTTTGCCATCAATCTGTTTAGTGTATAGGTCGGCATATGGTTTCTTTAAAAACAGCATGATCCTTTTGGCATTACGGGAATCACATTTATCGCTATCAATCCGATTCGTTATGCGATTTTCAACACACACGAACCCATTATCAATCAACATTGAATCTATTCCAGATATCTTTTCCATTGTGACATCATAAAACATCCATCCATCATACTGGGCAAGCGCCATTTCCCGTTTGTAGATATCAGCCTTACATGTTTTAGACCAATGAAATTGGTGTAGATTATAGACCGGTGACTTTTGTAGCGTATAGTTGAACAGATAACGTTTCCCGTCAAAATTCAGTCTGTCAGCAACACCTGCCCTTTCCAGCGTTTTTACTATCCCGAATACCTCCATTAATTCTTCTTTATTTGTTTCTGTGACATGAATACCCTGCATTTTAGGGTATTCACGTAACGTCACAGACATATCAGCGGCTACACAGGTCATCCTGGCTATGCCTGCGGTTCCATATGCGACAATCGCTATAATAAATGTATTTTTTATCAGTGATCGTTGCTGAATTGTCATATAAGGATATAGTCCCGCAACTGTTACACCCAACAAGCCTGAGGCATTACAACGGATGAACATATTGTCTGAACCTAAAGAAGGGATTATCAGCCACAATATCATAACTCCGACCACTGTCATAACTGTGCTATCCTTCCGGTTGTTCGATATGTTGCTTAATACGGGCAATGCCAACACCCAAAGTAACAATCCCATACCTGCAGCACTATAACCGGTCTCAACTCCTTTTCCATCGTAGGTCACTATAAGCTCTATCAAGCCTGTCAAAAAAGCCGAAACCATCGCAACTGAAAGTTTTTGTTTAGTAATGCCACCAGTCACAAGCCACAAGCCCATACAGACAGAAAAAACACCTACGAACTGACGGGCTCCCGCTTCCCCAATGGAATAAAATGAATCATAAATCACTTCGCATACCGAATGTCCCGAAATTATGTTATCGGGAACAAAAGAATCAATGTAATTTACAGGAGATCCGGACATCAGAGTCGTGACAATCAAAAAAGTGATAATATAGTATATTGTGAATAACAATGCATTCCGGGCGATATTCTTTTTATCTGTATGTAAACCCTTTAGGAAACATAAGCCACACAAACAAACCGGAAAAAGAATTATCAGTGACACACGTGACAAGCCAAGAAGACAGACAAGACAACCAAGAACACAAAGAAGATAAGTTTTTTTTGTAATGATATATTCAATTGATGCTATGGCAACAAGTGTGTATAGCACCATCGGGCCCGTATCCCAGCAGTACATGATGCTTGTCTCTATCAGACCTAAAAACCCCGAGAGCACAAAAACCCAATACGCATACGTCTTGAGGTGAGTTCTGTAATAGAAATACCATGCCGACAAAGCAAACGCAGACATCAGTATGACAGAATTAAACAATCTGAGGCTCAGATAGCTATCACCAAACAACACAGTCCATAGATGTGCTTGCCAAAAAATAAACATTCCTAAAGGAGCCTGTTTCCAGTGAACTACACACAGAGCCTGATAACTTTCATCCTCAAAACCCGGACAACTGTAAAAAGACCGTACAACAAAAAGTAATGCCACCAAGACAGCCAACACGATTCCTGCTGTCGCTGAAATCGAAGTTCGGCGATAATTTCCTGTCTTATATTGCGATTGCAACTCGTCGCTCATATTGGAATGTTTTATTTCACTATTTGAACCTACCGGAAATCATGCAAGTGAGTTTATACTTGGAATGGATAATCATAATGATGTTCATGTGCTTGGCATATCATTTATCTTAAGCAGATAAAAAAGAATCCTCATTATGAGTGCCGTAAATGTGCAACCCGCCATAAGCCATAAATACCTATTGAACAACACAGGAAACGCCTTATTTCCCTTGGAACAGTTACAATTCCAAAGTATGGTGGATGGGACTGCTAATAACATCGTCCACATCGGAATATAATTGCCAATGCCACCCATATAACAAGACATTACCCACAACAGTGCCGTAAAGGTGAGCCAAAGGCAGAGGGGGAGGCGATCGGCGGGGGGGACGGACATGTTCCAGGCCGGGGGGAAGAGGATGACCGAGAGGGAGAAGGGGGTCATGAAACCGGGGGTGCCGAGGCGGTAGAACCAGAAACGGTTCACGCCCCAGAGGGGGAGCAGGCCTACGAGCAGGGCGAAGATGATGATGCCCAGGCGCCAGCGGCGCTGTACGGCGGTCTGCGCGGGGATGCGACCCAGGAGCCAGGCTGCGAGCAGGCATACGGGCACCGGGCACCCGTAGACCACACTCTGTGCCATTTCCTTGATCTGAGGCGTGGGCCAGCCGTCTATTTCGGGGTGCACCACACGGGGCCAGTCTGAACCCATCAGGGCTGTCATCACGCACACCAGGGTGCAGAGCGCGACGGCCCCGGCCCGCGACATGTGCGCGGGCCTGAGCTGTCGGGTGATATGTCTAAACCGGTCTGTGGTCATAATTACGGTTAAAACGGCTGCCTGTCGGGTTATCGGCCGAGCCCGGCCGATAACGGGGACCCGCCCCCGTGAC
>OGQT01001467.1_pt1 | contig 18710 bp, 16 predicted proteins | sample 1553261 | NCBI WGS metagenome assembly OGQT01 (sample SAMEA2579992, study PRJEB22360) | human gut metagenome | biome: human gut; feature: human-associated habitat; material: faeces | place: Denmark | collected 2008/2010
TGATTTCCTGATAGGTTGCTTTCAACTCGGCACTGGTGGCATCCAGCTCATCCAGATCTAAGTCGATCTCTATCGTGTCATCTGGTTTTTGTTGGGACAAAAGAACTACCGTCTCCACATGAAACGTCGAAGGAAACATATCGACACAACAGACCTTTTTCACTTCATATCCTCTCGCCTGTAAAACTTCCAGATCTCTTGCCAGACTGGTCGGCTTGCAGGAAATATAAACCATCTGAGGCACATTGTAACGGATGATTTTTTCCAAAGCTTTTGGATTGATTCCGTCCCTTGGTGGATCAAGTACAATATAATCCGGCTTTTCTTCAATGCTGTCAATGACTTTGAGCACATCCCCTGCGATAAACTTGCAGTTATGTAAACCATTTAACTGTGCATTCTCTTTGGCAGCTTCCACTGCTTCCTCAATGATCTCCACACCGATCACTTTTTTAGCTACCGGAGAAAGCATCTGTGCGATCGTTCCGGTTCCGGAATACAGATCGAATACAATTTTACCATGCTCCACAATATCTGCGTCTGTTCCACTTGGAAGTGCATCTCCGATAAACTCTCTGGCAGTCTGATATAGCACCTCTGCGCCCAGGGAATTTGTCTGAAAAAAAGAAAATGGTGTAATCTTAAAGCGAAGCCCTAACAATTCCTCGTAAAAGAAATCCTGTCCATATAAAACATCCGTGCCTTCATTCGTCACGGTATCTGCCACATTGTCATTTCTCGTATGCAGAATACCTGTCATGATACCTTTGTAATCTGCTGCAAGAAGAGCAGCTTTCCAGCCCTCTAATAATTCCTCTTCCGTTCCTGCAAATGCGTTTTCCTGTGCATTGTTCAACGTACTTTTAACTTCATCCATCTGTGCTCCGGCAATTCCCTGAAAATCCGTCTGCGTTGTAGTCACCAGATCTACTAATATTTCCCCTGTTTTGACTGCCTTACGGACAAGCAGATGTCTTAAATATCCGGTGTGACGCAGTTTATGGTAATAGGTGATATTTTTTTCACGAAAATAAGCAAGTGTGACAGACAGGATCTTTCTGAAATCCTCATCCACGATCTGGCAGTTTTCCACCGTCACAATATCATAAAAGCTTCCACGCTTATGCATTCCAAGTGCTAACGGTCCATCCTTAAATTCATCCCCAAAGGAAAATTCCATTTTATTGCGGTATGCAGTCTGCCTTGGACTTTCCTTGATTCCCAGAAACTGGTAATCCCGGTTTTCCTGATCGATCACATCATCCATTAATTTTTTTACCTGTTCTGCTTTCATCTCAAGCTGCCTGTCGTATGGAAGTGTCTGGTAAGTACATCCTCCACATTCCCCGGCATGGACACATCCTGTTTTGTCCCCTTCTAGCGGTGACTTTTCCAATACCTCTAAAAGTCTGCCCTCTGCCTTTCCTTTGCGGATTTTATTGATGGAAGCAGACACTTTCTGTCCCGGTATCGTATTTTTTACAATAACCTGTCTTCCATCCTCTGTTCTGATAATTCCCTTATTTGGAAAGTCTACGCGCTCGATCACGCCTTCTATGATTTGTCCTTTTTTCATAAATTCCTCGCATTTTTATTTCATCAACTATAAAATTGTCCATGATTCCATTGACATTTTATTAACTTCACAGTTTTCTATTTCTTTTATCTGTTACACAAGAAAAAAGGGCTGCATCCGCAGCCCTCCAGATTATTTTTATTCTTCTTCTTTTTTCTCTGCTGGTTTTGCCGGCTCTTCTTCGTCCTCTTCATCTTCGAAGAAATCGTCATCATAATCATCTTCAAAATCGTCTTCAAAATCTTCCAGATAATCTGGTGTAAAGAAACGATATACGCCATATACTGCTGCTGCAACTGCTGCAATAATACCGATGATTGCAAAAATCCATACAACCTTTGATGTTTTCTTTTCTTCTGCTTCTTTTTTGTTTAATAATTCATTCAACTTTGTCATATTGATCAGATCCTCTTTCTTATTGAGTAAGTCGTTTAACTTTGTCGCATTGATGAAATCTTCCACCTTGTTCATAGTGTTCCGCTCCTTCTCTTATTTATACTTTTATAGGATATGCAAAACCTAAACGCAATACACACCAGAAAAATCTATGTGCACTGCTCATTGCTTACGCCCATTATACCATATCCTTTACTTTTCGAATATAAAAAATTTATATTTTTCAAAAATTTTATATATTTTTTAGAGTTTCGGATACACAAACGTCCCTGCTCCCAAATAGAATCAGATACGCTTTAATTTTGCAAAAGAGGCAAACATTTTTTTCACACCATATCCTTCGAAATCCACGGTCACCTCGTAATCTCTTCCGCCATCCATGATATTTTTCACAACTCCTCTGCCAAACTTGATATGCGATACGGTGTCCCCGACACCATAGTCAAGCTCTGACTTTACAACACCCTTTGTGACAAGTGCCTTTGCCTGCATACTCTGTCCGGAAGGCTGCTGGCGCAGTGTTGTTCTTTTCGGTCTTGCTGTTGTCTGGTTCTGTAAAAAAGATGGGAAACTGCTCTCTTTTCCAAAAGAAGATTCTCTTGCAGATGCCGGCTTTCTCAGTTCACTGTCCAACAGTTCAGACGGGATCTCCCGAACAAACCGCGATACTTTATTATATTGCGTTTCGCCACGGATCATACGTTGTCTTGCACAGGTAATTGTAAGTTCTTCTTTGGCTCTCGTGATCCCCACATAAGCCAGGCGTCGCTCCTCTTCTAGATCCTCAGAAGAACTGTCCGAAGTGATGGACATATAACTTGGGAACAATCCATCCTCCATTCCGGCAAGGTAAACTTTCGGGAACTCCAGACCTTTTGCACTATGTAATGTCATTAAAACAACATAATCACTGCCCTCATCGAGACTGTCGATGTCTGCAACCAGTGCCACTTCCTCTAAAAAACCACTGAGTGTCGGATGTTCCTCGCCTTCCTCGTAAGCAACCACTTTGCTGATCAGCTCATCGATATTCTCAATACGCGCCTTTGCCTCCTCGGTATCTTCCGCTTCCAATTCTTTCACATATCCAGTTTCGTCTATAATCTCCTGCAAAAGTTCAGAAACGCTGATAATCTCTACTTTACTGCGCATCACCTGAATAAAATTCACAAATGGCTTGATCTTTGCAGCACTCTTGCCGAGTGTCGGAATATCGTCTGCCATTTTCAATGCATTATAAAAACTGATGTCTGCCGCAGCCGCATAATCTGCCACACGGTTTAAGGTTGTTGCACCGATTCCACGTTTTGGCACGTTGATGATCCTGCGAACAGCAAGATCATCTCTTGCATTATCGATCGTTTTTAAATAGGCAAGCAGGTCTTTGATCTCTTTTCTTGCATAGAAGTTCACGCCGCCGACAATCTTATATGGAATATTGGATACGATAAATTTTTCCTCAAAAAGACGGGACTGTGCGTTTGTGCGGTAGAGAACAGCGCAGTCACCGTAATGATATCTGCCGTCCTTCACACAGGCATTGATGTCCTTTGCGACATACTCTGCCTCTTCATAGCCTGTCTCAAACTGCTTGAAACCGATCTTTTTCCCCTCTTCATTGTCTGTCCAGAGTGTCTTTCTTTTTCGTCCCATATTGTTGGAGATCACTCCGTTTGCAGCATTTAAAATATTCTGCGTAGAACGGTAATTCTGTTCCAGTTTTATCGTCACTGCCTCCGGAAAATGTTTTTCAAAGTTCAGGATATTATAAATATTCGCACCGCGGAACTTATAGATAGACTGGTCATCATCACCAACGACACACAGGTTCTTATACTTTCTGGCAAGAATACTGATCAGTTCAAACTGTGCCGTATTCGTATCCTGATACTCGTCCACCATAATATAGCGGAAGCGTTCCTGATAGTAGTCTAACACCTGATCATCCGTTTTAAACAATTCAACCGTCTTTACGATCAGATCGTCAAAATCAAGTGCATTATTCCGCCGCAGTGCATCCTGATACTCTCTGTAGATCTCTGCCTGTTTCCGTTTCGCAAAATCCCCGGAAGCAGCCGCACGGAGAGAAAATTCCTGTGGATCTACCAGCTCATCTTTTGCCTTGGAAATCGCAGCAAGCAGACTCCGCTCTTTGTAAATCTTGGTATCCACATTCAGACGCTTACAGATATCCTTCATCAGTGTTTTCTGGTCATCGGAATCATAAATTGTGAAATTAGTGTCAAACCCGATGCGGTCAATATGGCGTCTTAAAATGCGCACACAGGTAGAATGGAACGTTGATACCCAGATGCTCTCAGAGCCATATCCCACAAGCTGGTCGATCCTCTCACGCATCTCACCTGCTGCTTTGTTCGTAAAGGTGATCGCCATAATATTGTATGGATTCACGCCCTTTTCTTCAATCAGATAGGCGGTGCGATGTGTCAGGACACGCGTTTTTCCGGAACCCGCACCCGCTAAGATCAGAACCGGTCCCTCCGTATGAAATACCGCTTCTCTCTGCTGTTCGTTCAATGTATCATAAATGCTCATAGACATCTCCATTTCCGTTGTTGTTTTTAATATTCAATCCCTTTTTTACAATATCATATTCCCATCTATTGTAACACATTAACCATGTATATGAACAGTAAAATCGAACATATTTTCTTTTTTTAACAATAAAAAATAACCGTCCTTTGCGTCAGAAAAAATCTACGACCGTCCACATTCAAATTCATACAATTAAATTCAATTGTATCTTGTCATCTAGTTTTCAATACTATATAATCTGATGTAGAGAATGCGATTGAACCAGTAAGAGTAAAAGCAGGTAAAAAAATGAATACAAAACAATTTTTAAGTGATATATTAGATGAATTTAACAAAATCGACTATGTAAAACCGGAAGATATCCCGAATATTGATCTTTACATGGATCAGGTGACAACATTTATGGATTCCCAGCTTGCCACATCCAAGCGGCATGAGGACGATAAGATTCTGACTAAGACCATGATCAACAATTATGCAAAAAACGATCTTCTTCCTCCACCGGAAAAGAAAAAATATTCCAAAGAACATGTGCTGACTTTGATCTTTATCTACTATTTTAAAAGTATCTTAAGCATCAGTGACATCCAGAGTATCTTAAATCCGATCACGGACAAATATTTTGGAAAAGGCAGCTCCGAGATGAGTCTTGAGGATATCTATAAAGAAGTGTTCGGTCTGGAGCATCAGGAAACCTTAAATATCATGAAAGACCTTGCAAAGAAGTTTAACACCTCCATGAAAACTTTTGAGGGCATGGAAGGTGAGGATGCAGAGCTTTTACGGACATTCAGTTTTATCTGCATGTTAAGCTATGATGTCTACCTGAAAAAAACAATTATCGAGCGCATTGTCGATCAGATGCTGCACGAAGAAAAAGATCCTTCCAAAAAAGAAAAATAAAACCCGGTGCTGAATGGAACACTGTCTATACCAGACATGATCCGTGCAGCTCCGGGTTTTTCTTTTTTTCCGGGTTTTTCTTTTTTTCCGGGTTTTTCTATTCTGTTTTACGCTTCGTTTGTCTCTGATGCAGCCATTCTGGCAAATACCATGTCATATCCGTCATTCCCATAATTCAAAGAACGGTTTACACGGCTGATGGTCGCTGTGGAAGCACCTGTTTTCTCTGCAATATCAAGATATGTTTTCTGGTCGCGCAACATCTTGGCAACCTCAAATCGCTGTGATAAGGAAAGCAGTTCATTCACAGTGCAGACATCTTCAAAAAAAGTATAACATTCTTCTCTGTTTTCCAGGCTTAAAATCGCATCAAAAAGATGGTCTACTGCCTCGGTCCTTAGTTTCTTGCTCATTTTACCTTCTCCTTCTCATAAATCAAAATGATATCATCTTTTACTATAATCAGAAACTTCCAATCTACGCACATTTTATCATAGTAAAGTTTTAAAGTAAATATCTGTTTTACACACTAAAGTGTTACAGATGCAAATTCTATAATAGTCGAATCCAGTCGAAAAAGCAACACTTATTTTCATATTAACTATAACTTTAATTTATACCTGACGGTATCCTGTTATTCTCCCAGAAAAACAGCCAGAAAATCGGTCAGACGCTCCATCTCCTGCTGGGTTCCGATGCTGATACGCAGATAATTGCTAATTCTCGGCTTGGAAAAATAGCGCACGAAAATGTTATGCTCCCGGAGTGCTTCAAATATTTCTTTTGCAGGAACTCTTTCATGTGTTGCAAAAATAAAGTTGCTCATGGAATCCCCAAAGGAAAATCCAAGCTTTTTCAGTTCGCACTTCGTCCATTCCCTTGTAGCGATGACTTTCGCACAGGTTTCCTCAAAATACTCCCTGTCCCTGATCGCCTGCACACCAAGTACAAGCGCTGTCTGATTGAGCGTGTAGGAATTGAAAGAATATTTCACATCATTGATATACCGGATCAGCTTTTCATTTCCCATCGCAAACCCAAGCCGCATACCTGCCAGGGAACGCGATTTTGAAAAGGTCTGTACCACGAGAAGATTGTCATATTTTTCGATCAGAGGCAGCGCAGACTCCCCGCCAAAATCAATGTATGCCTCATCCACAACTACGATCACATCGCGGTTGTGTGCAATGATATCCTCGATCTCTGAAAGCGGCATGAGGATTCCGGTCGGTGCATTCGGATTTGGGAACACCACGCCACCGTTTTCCCCATAATAGTCCTCTTTTTTGATCTGGAAATCATCATCCAACGCTTTTGTCTCAAACGGAATCCGAAGCATATTTGCCCACACATCATAAAAAGAATAGGTGATATCCGGAAACAGGATCGGCTTTTTGCTGTTAAAAAATGTCATAAATATCATGGCAAGCACATCATCCGAACCGACACCGGTAAACACCTGACTGCTCCTGATTCCATAATAATCTGCGATCGCATCGACTAACACTTTACAGGTCGGTTCCGGATAAAGTCTCAATTTGTCCGTATCAAAGTTCTTCAAAGCCTCTACTACGCCCGGTGCAGGCGGATATGGGTTTTCGTTGGTATTCAATTTGATCATGTCCGGCTGGTTTGGCTGCTCTCCCGGAACATACGGTTCCACTGTCCTTACATATTCTTCCCAGTTACTCATAAATTTTACTCTCTCCACTCTCTCGATTTTCCTGATATATTTCACAAATTCATTACAATCTGCTCATTTTATTCTGTATACAATCTGTAATCTTCTGCCAGTTTTTCAAACGCAGTCAGGGCATTTTTCACCGTCTCATGGGAAACACAGTAAGCAAGACGGACATAGCCTGCACATCCGAATGCGCTGCCCTTTACCATGATGATATTGTATTTTTTACCTGCTGCAACAAATTTTTCTTCGTCTGCATCCGGAGATTTTACCCACATATAAAAAGCGCCTTCCGGTTTGATGCAGTGAAAACCTAGCTTTTGCAGTCCTTCGTATAACATCTTTCTGTTTTCATCATAAAATGCCAGATTGGTTTTCTCATCCAGACATTTTGCTACCGCTTTCTGAAGCAGAGACGGTGCATTTACAAAACCAAGGGTACGGTTGGATACAACAATGCCGTCAATGACCTGATCTGCATTTTCCACCTCATCCGGAACAACCACATATCCAATACGCTCACCCGGAAGGGAAAGGGATTTGCTGAAGGAATAACCTACAATTGTATTCCTATAGTATTTCGTCAGGAAATCCTCTTGATTTCCATCGTAGACAAGTTCACGGTAAGGCTCATCGGAAATCAGATAAATTTCGTGTCCAATCTCTTTTTCCTTCTTTTCCAGAATCTCAGCCATCTTTTTCATGGTTTCTTCATGATAGATCACACCTGTCGGATTGTTTGGTGTGTTCACGATCACTGCCTTGGTCTTTTCATTGATCGCTTTTTCAAATGCCATCAGATCTGGCTGGAATGTTTCAAAATCCGGTGCCACTTCCACGACTTCCGCATCAAAATTGGCTGCATAACTCTTGTACTCTCCGAAATATGGGGCAAACACGATCACCTCGTCACCCGGATCTAAGATTGTTTTAAAAATAATGTTCAATCCTCCCGCTGCTCCCACTGTCATCACAATATTATGGGAAGTAAATGCAGTTCCAAAACGCTTGTTTAAGTTCTCTGCAACCGCCTGACGGACATCCGGGTAACCGGCATTGTCCATATATCCATGTAAAACCAGCGGATCGGTCTCATCCACCAGTTGCTTAATTGCCTCGTTCAATGCTGCCGGAGCCGGTGTTGCAGGATTCCCCAATGAAAAATCATACACGTTCTCTCTTCCCACCCTGGCGGCAAGTTCATTTCCCTCTACAAACATTGCACGGATTGCAGAACTTCCCTGCAATGCCTTCTGTATTTTCTGTGAAATCATATTCTCTACCTCACTGTTTTCTTACTCTCGAGTCATTTTTCTGCGGTCTGCACCGTAAATGTGCAGATCCACGGAACAATTATTACTTTACAACAATACTGTATGAAAGTAAATAGATAAAAAAAGAAAACTGCCACAGGACATTTTCCTTACGGATACTGCCCCGGACAGTTTTTGTTTATTAAAAATACTCCCCTGTATTTTTATGCATTGACGGTATCTACGAACTTCTGGAACGCTTTTCTGCCTTCCTCTGTGCATTTGTAAACACCTGCGTCCAATAAAACTTCTTTGAACACAAGACCGATTTCTGTCTGAATGATCTCATGTAATTTTTCCGGTGTGATCTCACCTTCCAGGCCGCTTCCTGCCGTAAATCCATACTTCGGCAGAAATTCCTCCACCCAGTCTGCATGTTTTACAAGAACTTCATCCTCACGGATTTCTGCGCCGTCTAAGATTGCCTGCTCTAATGCAGCCATCTCATCTTTTAATCTGGCTGGAAGCACTGCAAGTCCCATAACCTCGATCAGACCAATGTTTTCTTTTTTGATATGATGAAGTTTTGCATGTGGATGGTAAACACCCAGCGGATGCTCCTCCGTCGTGATATTATTGCGGAGTACAAGATCTAACTCATAATCATTGCCGCGTTTTCTTGCGATAGGAGTGATCGTGTTGTGTGGTTCGCCCTCTGTCTCTGCAAAAATAAATGCATCTTCATCCGTATAACCTCTCCATGCAAGTAAAATCTTATCTGCTAGTTCGATCAGGCGCTCTTTTTGTGGTGCGCTGATACGGATCACGGACATTGGCCATTTTACGATTCCGGCTTTCACATCCTCAAATCCCTTGAAGGTCAGCTCTTTTTCGACCGGTGCTTTTGCCATGGCAAACTCATAATGTCCACCCTGGAAATGATCATGGCTCAAGATAGATCCTCCAACAATCGGAAGATCCGCATTCGATCCGACAAAGTAATGTGGGAACTGCTCTACAAAATCCAACAGTTTTCCAAAGGTTGCTTTCTCGATTTTCATCGGTGTATGCTCTGCATTAAAAACGATGCAGTGCTCATTGTAGTAAACATATGGAGAATACTGGAAGAACCAGTCACTGTGATTGATCGTTACCGGAATAATCCTGTGGTTCTGTCTTGCCGGATGGTTCACACGTCCTGCATATCCCTCATTCTCTTTGCAGAGAAGGCATTTCGGATAACCGCTCTGTTTTGCAAGCTTGGCTGCCGCAATCGCCTTTGGATCTTTTTCCGGTTTGGAGAGGTTGATGGTGATATCCAATGTTCCAAACTCGGTATCTGCAGTCCATTTCTGGTCTTTTTTGATACGGTATCTACGAATGTAGTTTGTATCTCTGCTTAATTTGTAAAAATAATCCGTTGCTTCCTTTGGACTGATCTGATAGAGTGCCTGGAATTTTTTGATCACTTCGCTTGGTCTCGGCACAAGCATACTCATGATCTTTGTATCGAACAGATCCCTGTATGTGATCGTATCCTCCGGCATCAGTCCATCTTCTGCCGCATAATCGAGCATCTCATTTAAGATGCCTTCCAATGCTGCCTCTGCACTCTCCTGTGTCATCGGAGTTCTCTTTGCATAGGCTGCTGCCACTTCATCGTCTAATTCATCCAGATGAAAAAGTTCTAACAGGCGATTAATGGTAAATCTCCTGTCTTCCGGCTCCACCAGTCCGGTCACAAGACCATATTCTGTCAATTCTAAAATTCTTTCCTGAATCATTGTGTTATCCTCTTTATTTAAGAATTATTTAGATAATTGCGAAACTCTGATTTAGGTTGTAACAATTGTGAAGAATTAACAAAATTTTCGAAGACACGCTTCCGCTACGTGTCGCTCGCAACGGTACTAAGAACTCATCTCCTGTATTTCAATTCTGATAAATCAGAATGAAATACAGAATCTGACTTCTAAGAACCGGCGGCTCCCCAGTGTCTTCTCAAGCTTTTGTCAATTTTTCACAATTTAAATCTGCTTATTTATGAGTTTCGCAATTATCTATAAGAATTATTAATCCAATTTTACTGGACCGTCACCGATCTCAACTACATAGAAATCAGCAGCGTAACCGATTTTATCTTTGTAAGCAGCACCTACTTTTTCAATAAAGGAATCCACTGCCTCATCCTTTACGATGCTGACGGTACATCCACCGAATCCTGCACCTGTCATGCGGGAACCGATCACTCCATCTACTTTCCATGCTTCTTCCACCAATGTGTCAAGCTCGATACCGGTTACTTCGTAATCATCACGAAGGGAAACATGGGAGGCGTTCATTAACTCACCAAACAGAGCAACATCGTTATTCTTTAATGCTTCCACTGCCTTGATGGTTCTTTGATTCTCATAAACCGCATGTTTTGCACGTTTTACCCTGACAGGATCTTTGATCGCATCTTTGTACTGTTCAAACTGTTCCTCCGTGAGTTCACCAAGGGAATCAATTTTAACAACTTTCTGGAGTTCTGCCAGTGCAGTCTCGCACTCACTTCTTCTCTCATTGTATTTGGAATCTCCAAGTCCACGTTTTTTGTTGCTGCAGGAGATCACGATCTTTGCATTTTCCAGCTTGATCGGTGCATACTCATATTTTAAAGTTGCTGTATCAAGGAAAATCGCATGACCAGCTTTTCCCATTGCAATCGCAAACTGATCCATGATACCACAGTTTACGCCGTTGAATTTATTTTCAGAGAACTGACCGATCAGTGCAAGATCCTGATTTGTCACGTCGAATCCAAACATATCTTTTAAAATATATCCGGTCAGAACTTCAACGGATGCAGAAGAAGAAAGTCCGGAGCCGTTTGGAATATTTCCAAATAAAACAAGATCCATACCCTGCTCTACTTTCATTCCCTTCTCGCCAAATGCCCACATAACTCCCTTTGGATAGTTCGTCCAGTCAGCTTCTTTTTCCGGTTTTAAACCTTCTACTGAGGACTCGATCACACCGAGCTGCTCAAAATTCATAGAATAGAAACGAAGTTTCTTGTCATTTCTTTTTCTTGCCACACCATATGTACCAATGGTGAGTGCACAAGGGAAAACGTGTCCTCCGTTGTAATCGGTATGCTCACCGATCATGTTCACACGTCCCGGTGCAAAATAAACACCGATTTCACCCTCATCCCCGAATAACTCTTTAAATTTTGCTAATACATCTTCCCAGATCATAAAATCCTCCTTGTTTTGCGAAGCAAAATCCGAACCCTTGTGAGGAGAGGATTTAGCCTCCTTGTTTTGCGCTTCTGCGCATCTTCCGTTTCCTGTTACTATCACATTATCATGTTCGTTTTTACATTGCAACCAATTGACCGCAGACTGCAACAATAAAAAAGAAAGATGCAACATTTTTACATGTTACATCTTTCTTGGAATGTGTCACGGAAGCTGTCCGTCTTTTTCCACATTCTGCTTAAACAAAGCCAGAACCTGCTCCGTGATAATGTTCCGGATTTCTCTGTTTGGCACTGCAAGTCTGAATCTTTTTGTATCAACTCTGCCTTTATGTGTAAGATATCCCGCCATGAAAAGTGTACTCCAAAGGTTATCCATGGATGCATACAGTTCATTATAAGTCAGATCCTCACGTATATCTTTTTCTACGATTTCACCATTTACAAGTCTCTCTAAGTCTGTTTTTGCCAGCCCCTTTGCTGCTCCTGCACTTTCTATAAAATGTTTCAGCACATCGTTTCCACTGGTATTGGTCCAATAATTCTCCGGTGGAAGCATCGGATTCCTTCTGTGTGCATCGCAATAATTAATGACATCCCACGGGCAATAAACATCTGCATTTCCAAAGCGGTATCCGTCATACCACTCTTTTACCGTTTCATAGTGTGTATCCTGACCGTAATAATGAAGCATTTCTTTCACTTCATCATCGACAAATCCAAACGTCTCATCATACTCTTCATCAAGGATTGAATTTGTCTTAAAATTGTTCAGTCCTGTAAAAATACTCTCCTTTGCCACACGCAGACAGCCTGTTAAAACTGCAAATTTTAAACTACTGTTTGTCTTTAACACGTTTTCAAATAAATTTCTGACAAGTAAAACCATCTGGTCATAGTAACCATTCTCGTTTGCCTTGGCAAGAGGTACATCATACTCATCAATGAGTACAATCACTTTTTTCTCATAATACTTTTCCAGTAATGCAGTCAGCGTTTTCATACTGTATACAAGTGTGTCCTCGCCCATATCTCCTGTAACAAGTGACATATATTCTGCCTTGTCTATGTCATCTAACCTATTTCCACTCATGATAATCCGGTGCATTTTCGCTTCTTCCATCACAATCCGTTTCAACAGGCTGCGTGCATTTTCGTAACTGTCTGCATTTACCCCTTTTAAACTGATTGATATGACCGGATACTTTCCCATATATGCACCACATAAAGCCTTATTCTTAGAAATATATAATCCCTCAAACAGCGACTGATCTGTACCGATTTCAAAGAAACATTTGAGCATACTCATATTCAATGTCTTACCAAACCGACGTGGACGCGTGAACAGATTGACCTCTCCCCAGTTATTTAAAAGCTGCTCGATCAGACCGGTTTTATCAACATAATAAAAACCATCTCTGCGGATTTTTTCAAAATTTTCAATTCCAACAGGTAATTTTATAAATTCTGCCATAGCTGCCTCTCCAAACTATTTTTTTGCTATTTCTACTTAAGTATAACAAATCTATCGCATAAATGATAACGTTAAATGTAACATGATCAATCTACAATCAACACGGTCTTACCCTCAAATGCAAAACCATACTCTTTTATCTGTTCTTCCTTAATACCCTTTGTTTTCAATTCTTCACGGTATTTTCTCTGCCTAATCTGCTCAAGCGCTGACTGTGCTGTTTCTTCCAGACTTTTTTCTTTCCTTGTGCTCCGCGCTTTGAATTCAAGGATCACCGCATTCTCTTGTCCGGGATGTTTCGGTTCAAGCATGACATCATATCTTCCGAAACCGCTCTCCCGGTTGGATTTCACATAATATCTGTCCTGCAGATCCACGAGCAGTCCTAATACGAATCCATGGTAAAAGCGTTCCGGTTCTGCTCCGGAAGCCCTGTCCCCTGTATCAAAGTAACTGAATGTCTGTAATGCAACACGGTTCATGTATTCATTCATTGCATCCACATCACCAATGAACATCGCTTTCACAAAATCATTATAATCCGGCTGCACAGTGGCAAACCAGTCGCGTATCATTCTCTGGAACATCAGCTTTACTTCCAGATTTGTAAGCGCAAGCTGATATTTTGGCTCGGTTCCTTCCGGAATATCCTTGTATTTTTCATAAGAAAGCACTTTTAAGTAACCGCTCGCCAGCAAAAGACTCCAAACTGCCTGCTCATTTCCATTCAATTGATTGTACACAATCTGTTCATCAATTTCTGACCAGATACACTCTCCACATAATAATTTCTCAAATTTCTCTTTGATATTGCGGTTTCCTTCACGCACTAATTTCCCGACCAGACTATTTGCACTCGTGTTCGCCCAATAAGTTGTGTACTGCTGTGAATCAAGATAGTTCAATATTGACCATGGATTATAGATATCCTTATGTGTTCCAAAAATAAATCCATCATACCATCTTTTCACTTCATTCTTTTCACTTTCAAGTCCACATTCCTCTAACGCATGAAACACCTCCGATTCGGTAAAACCAAACGTTGTCGCATACTTATCAGATGTTGTTGTCACAACTTCAAGATTATTCAGATCTGAAAAAATGGACTCTTTACTCGCTCTTGTAATGCCAGTCATGATTCCACGTTCCAATGCCGGATTCGTCTTAAACGTTGAATTAAACAGACTTCTTGTAAATGCCACCAGTTCTTCCCAGTAACCATCCACAAATGCCTCCTGCATTGGAGTGTCGTATTCATCTAAAAGAATGATCACTTTTTTACCATAATATCTATAGAGAAAATCTGATAACTGATAAAGTGAGGATGTCGCATCTGTCTCTCTTATATCTTCGACCAGCATACGGTCATAATATACCCGGTCTGCATCCGTCAGCCTTGCACTCTCTTTGATATAAGAAAACTTGATATAAATGTTCCTTAAAATCTCACACATCTTCTGTTTTGTTTTCTCATAATCACGTTCTTTGATCCGGGCAAATGAAAGACTGATGACCGGATAAGTTCCCTGCAGCTTGCGATACTCCTTATTTTTCCAGATTTCGAAACTCTCAAATAAATCAGAACGCCCTGCATATTCCAGCGAAAAAAACTGCTCGGTCATACTCATGGTCAATGTCTTTCCAAAACGTCTTGGTCTTGTGATCAAAGTAACACTATCTCCACTGTCCCACCATTCTTTCAAAAAAGCTGTTTTATCTATATAAAAATAGTTGTTCTCGATAATTGTAGAAAAATCCTGTATTCCAATTGCTACATTTGGTGCCATATGCGTTTGACCTCCTCTGCAAAAAAACACCTGTCTATGGAATATTATAGGCATAAAATGAGATTGTTGTCTACTAGGAGAAATGCTGAAAATATTTTATCAGAACCTTATCGAAGTTCATTGCCTTTGTTACACCCATGTAAACCTATGTGGATCATTTATAGCAAATATACAGTTGTAAACGAAAAGTAACCACATTGTGTAAAAGATGTGTGTAGAAAAATGTTATCATCCAACCACCGGGATTTATCGCCAGTTAAAAGACCATTTCTTCTATACACAAAAGACCAGTAACTTTATCAAAAATTACTGGTCTAAATAACTTATAAAACATCATTGATTTTATGAAACAACTTAAAGCTATCCTGTTCCATGTTAATATCAGCTATATATACATACCTCTATTTTACATGCCTTCCGGCTTATCAAGCATAATATTTTCAAACTCGGCATAATTATTAAGTGTAATTAACATATTCCCACTTGTATCTTGTATTCCAATATATTCTTTTTCTTTTATTACGGTTGGTTCAACCAGCGAATCAAATTTAAATGACCTATAAAGAGTTTCATTTTGATATGATTGATTAAATGGAAACATAACATCACGAATTGTATCAAAAAAATAAAGAGTTTCATTTTCCAATCCGTTTCCACTTGAATCTAATTCACCATCGTATTCTATTGTATAAGGGAGTTCTTCTCCTTCATACGTATATTTTTTTATACTAGTTTGAATTTCAATCGGATATGTTACTGAACCATCTGCATAAGTTTCACTTACTTTCTCTATTATTTCGCTATCCGTTAATCCTGAAAAATCACTTAACAAAAATCTCGAATTGGCAAAAGGTCCTTCTTCTCCTGAAATCATATCTTTGTTATATATACCAATCAAATTGTAATAGTACCCTGTAACCTGTTTATTTTCGGTAATAATTACAGCTTTTACATCAGTATCATATGCTAATCCATCATACAAATCCGACCTATCAAGATAAAACCAAACCCTTTGTTTACCATCAAATAAATCTGACAAAACTTCTGGTTTTTTGTTTACATTTGCTTTTCCGCCACAACCTGCAAGTGTTACAACCGTCATTGCTACTATAAGTAATACCCCTACAAATTTCTTCTTCATAAAATTATCCTTTCTGTTCTCTTAATCCTAAATCTATTAGTTTTACTAGATTTAACATTTCTTTATTTACTTTAAATTCTCCCCAGCATAGCTGTGGGATTAGACTTTTCATCCAGCTTATTTCATATAATTTTTGTTCTGCTTTACCAAGCATGTCCGCCACGATCAATATAATCCATTTGTTGCAGCCATTTTATATTATTTACATTATGTAATGTCTCCTCTGCATAGTATTCAAGCATCGTATTTGAATGGTCATTACCATTAATAGCCGCAACCGTTTTAGCTTTTACTTCTTCAATACTTCCTGTTATATTGTTTGTCATCTCACTGATACCAGTAGAAAGATTATCAAGCTTTTCATTACATTTTACAACTTCCTCATAAAGAGTATGCTGATTAAATTTAATCTGATCAAGATTATCAATTACATCATCTATTCTACTTATTATCGTATCAAGTCTTACTTCAAGATCAAATTTATTGTAACATCCCTCATGACCTTCAAGCGTTTCACATACACCTGATTGTAAATAATCACAAAATGAAGATATCGGAATCAAGCTTCTATATTTAGGATATATAATATCTTTACGATAATAAGTTTCAAGCGTATTTTTAGTTTCTTTCAATATATCCACAAGCTTAACTCTATAAATATCAAGTATAGCCTTCTTTGCTTCAATTTTCTGACGATGGTTATTATTCCATTCAATAATTTCTTCGTTTTTTCTTTTTATTTCTTCATTATCTTTATCCGTTTGAGTTTTTACTAAATCATTATATTCTTTTGTTTTATACCATTCCTCATTAAAAGATGCTCTTGCTGAGAGACTCCCTAGAAACATGTACCCTCCTACAATAATAAAAGAAAGCTGACCACTTATAAATATGCCCTCCACCCCTACATCATACTCTAAAAACCAAGTAAAAATTCCTATAAATAATATTATTACTGATAATATTATCCACACAATAAATGCACCTATATAATCATCCATGCAATATCCTTCATATTTTGGTTCCGCCTGGTAATCATATTTATAGAGTCCAGATGTCTCTTTATAATATGGATGATTAAGTCTTTCCATTTCATCATCCACTTTTTTTCAAAACTTCTTCTTGAATTCTTATAGCAGACTCCATTTCAAACACTTTCTTCACATATACAAGAAGTTCTTTTCCTTTCATAAGCAATTTCTCCATTTCACACATAATAAAATTTTAAGCTAATATTCATTTAGCTTCCTTTTTCCTGCTTTATTTATATTTAGTTTAATCTCTATAGATTTAATTGTCAATATCTATAGTTGTAATTTAATTCAATTTTATTTGCTACTTTGATAACGTATGCCCATATAGGATGCAGAATATTTTTTCTTCTTCTGGGCATATTTTATTTGACTTTAGAAATCCGTTTGTGAAACAAAGGGGATATATTTATGAACATAGGAGAAAAAATAACATATTACAGAAAGAAAAAGAATTATTCGGTAAATAAACTGGCAAATTTAGCAGGTATCTCCCAAAGCTATCTGAGAGATATTGAACTTGGCAACAAAAATCCAACGATTGAATTTTTATCCTATATCTGTGAAGCACTAAATATTTCCTTAAAAGATTTTTTTGATGATCCAGTTTTCAAAGATGTTGAATTTGATAGAACAAACGACTAAACTGCAATAAGGACTCTTATCGTTCCCTATTGCAGTTTTTATATTTTACTATTTATACTTTCTTCTAGTGCCTTTTTTAGTGGCTTTTCATCTATTCCGAAATCTTTGTATCCTTCTTTTATTACATTGTAATAGTATCTGCTTGGTTCTGCTATATTTCTATAGTTCATTACATATACCATTCCTATTTCTTTTTCTCCTTTTATTTCAAGTTCTATATATTCTTTTCTATATAAGTTTGGATATCCTTCATATATGTCTAGTGCTTTTTCACATTCCTCTGTTATTTCCCATAAGCCTACTGGTACTTTTGATTTCTGGTCTGGTATTATATTTGCTACACCTCTAAATTCTAGTTTATATCCTTCTAGTATATAGTTTCCTATTATTTTTGCATTTGGGCATCTATATTTCATTTGTCTTATGTTTAGGTTGCTACCATATGCTATATAAATTTTTCTACTCATGCTATTTTTTCCTCCTTATTTTTATCCTTTTTATATTTTGGATTATTATATCCATATCTCCATGCTGCACTTCCATCTAGATGTTTATACAAGTGTTCCCTGTAGTTTTTATATTCAGGTCCTATGAATCCTATTCTATTTAGGTATACTCTCATTGCGAATTTTTCATTTTCTTCTTGAGATTTTTTATTACTTGCTTTCTTTTGTGTTAAGGCTTGGTTATTCATTGCTAGTGCTAGTAGTATGTATGCCTTAATTTTTCCTGCATGTAAGGTTGAGTTGAATCCTCTTAATTCTACTGTGTGATTTCCTGTGAAGAAGCTATGTAGGTTTAGTAGGTGATATCTACTTTCGTGGTAGTGTGTATGGTCCCCTGCATTTCTTTCGTTGTACCATATGTCTTTTATTTGTTGCATTGTTTTTGGTCTTTTCTTTTTTATATTATTTACAAGTCTTTCATCCATTTTCTTGCAGTATCTCATTCTTGCTTCTTCTATTTGTAGTGCTTTATATAGTAAGTCATTTTTACTTGCTATTATTTGTATAAAGTTCT
>OGQT01001489.1_pt1 | contig 18547 bp, 13 predicted proteins | sample 1553261 | NCBI WGS metagenome assembly OGQT01 (sample SAMEA2579992, study PRJEB22360) | human gut metagenome | biome: human gut; feature: human-associated habitat; material: faeces | place: Denmark | collected 2008/2010
GAACAGCCGGGATACGTGTAGAACCACCAACTAATAATACCTGACCAAGATCAGCATTGGTAAGTCCTGCATCTCTCATGGCGTTCTGAACCGGAATAGCTGTTTTTTCAACGAGATCATGTGTCAGTTCGTCGAATTTTGCTCTGGTTAAGTTCATATCAAAGTGTTTCGGTCCCTCAGCAGTTGCTGTGATGAACGGAAGGTTGATATTTGTGGTTGTTGCGGAAGAAAGTTCTTTCTTTGCTTTCTCAGCTGCTTCTTTTAATCTCTGAAGAGCCATCTTATCGGTAGAAAGATCTACGCCTTCTGCTTTCTTGAACTCATCGATCATCCACTGTGTGATTCTGTTATCGAAATCATCACCACCAAGATGTGTATCACCATTTGTAGATAATACCTCGATGACACCGTCACCGATCTCAATGATGGAAACATCAAATGTACCACCACCAAGGTCATATACCATGATCTTCTGCTCTTTCTCGTTGTCAAGACCATAAGCTAAAGCTGCTGCTGTCGGCTCGTTGATGATACGTTTTACATCAAGGCCTGCGATTTTACCTGCATCTTTGGTTGCCTGACGCTGTGCATCGTTGAAGTAAGCCGGAACTGTAATAACAGCCTCTGTTACTTTCTCTCCTAAGTATCCTTCTGCATCTGCTTTTAACTTCTGTAAGATCATTGCAGAAATCTGCTGTGGAGAATACTGTTTGTCATCGATTGCTACTTTGTAATCAGATCCCATATGTCTCTTAATGGAAGAGATTGTTTTTTCTGCGTTTGTAACAGCCTGACGTTTTGCAGGCTCACCAACTAATCTCTCACCTGTTTTTGTAAATGCAACGATAGATGGTGTTGTTCTTGCACCTTCCTGGTTTGCGATAACGGTAGGTTTTCCACCTTCCATAACAGCTACACAGCTGTTTGTCGTACCTAAGTCAATACCAATGATTTTACTCATAATGATTTCCTCCTCATCTAATATCTATGGAATAATTAGTTTGCTACTTTTACCATACTGTGTCTTACCACAGTATCTCTGTACATATATCCCTTCTGGAGTTCTTCTGCTACTACATTCTCTCCTAAGGTTTCATCCTCCACATGCATGACTGCATTGTGGAAATTCGGATCAAATTCAGCACCGACCGCCTCGATCGGTTTTACGCCTGCTTCCTCTAATACGGTAAGCATCTGGCGGTAGATCTTATCCATTCCGACAACAAAAGCATCTTCTTTGTTATCTTCCGGAACTGCTGCAAGACCACGCTCAAAGTTATCAATGACCGGCAGGATCTTTTCTACGATTGTTTTTGCTCCCATATCGTACATCTGTGATTTTTCTTTCTCTGTACGCTTGCGGAAGTTATCAAACTCTGCCATCTGTCTTTTTACCTTATCGGTAAGCTCCTCGATCTGCTCATCCTTTTTGTCTTTCTTCTTTTTGAAAAAAGATTTCTTTTTATCAGGATCTTCGGAATCCGCTTCGGAAGCTTCTGCATCAGCGTTCTCTGCTGTTTCGGCTGTTTCTTCCGTGGATGTCACGTTTTCATCCTCTTTGGTCTCGGAAACATTTTCCTCTGTGGAAGATTCCATTGCTTCGTCTAATACCTTTTCATCCATCTCTGACATCTATGAACCACCTTTCTATGTCTGTTCCTTATCCTTGTTTAAAATTCCGTCTAAAGAATTCTTCAAGGTTTTCAGGTTATCCATTACTTTCTCATAATCCATTCGTTTCGGTCCGACAATTCCTATCGTTCCCCGAACACCTTCGCCCAATTCGTATGTTGCTGTCACAACACTGCAGTCCTTCATGGTCTGTATCGGGCTTTCATTTCCTATATAAACCTGAATTCCTGTATTATCATCATCTAACAGGTTTTCAGTTACAAGGCTTGCTAACTGCTGTTTCTCCTCAAATGTGGAGATCAGCTCACTTGCTTTCTCCGAGTCACTTAACTCCGGATATTTAAAGAAATTGGTTGCTCCACTTGTATAAATGCGGATATCTTCATCCTGTCCCATCGTCTCTGCCACGGTATCAAGCACATCACTGATGATATCACTGTGGATGCCCGCCTGCTCTTTTAACTTTGCGATGGTTCCAAGGTTGATCTCCTGTAATGCAAGACCGTTTAAATTCGCATTTAACAGGAAATTCAGTTTTAACATTGTCTCATTGTCGATTGGCTCACTGACCGGAATAATTTTATTCTTGACCAGATTGCCTTCGGTAACGATCGTTGCTAAAATCTGTTCTTCATTCATATTCGATAACTGGATGAACTTTACTTTATTCTTATGAAACGTCGGTGCTGTGACCATCGTCGCATAATTGGTATTGTTCGCCAGTATCTTTGCCACCTGCTGCAGCACCTGATCCACCTTCTCCGTGTGTTCGATGACGAAATTCTTCATCTCATTCACTTCACGGTCTTTCTCTTCCATCAGATGATCCACATAAAAGCGGTATCCTTTGTCGGAAGGGATCCTGCCGGCCGAAGTATGCGGCTGTAAAATGTATCCAAGTTCTTCCAGGTCTGCCATCTCATTACGGATTGTCGCAGAGCTCAGATTCAAATCGGTATACTTGGATATTGTTCGTGATCCAACCGGTTCGCCTGTCTCTAAATAGTTGCGGATGATTGCATCAAGAATTTTCGTTTTTCGTTCGTCTAATTCGAATTCCTCGTCCATTCTCTTCTCCATCTCCATACTCTGTAACTTTCTGTAAGAATCCGGCATCTGCCTCTGATCTCAGTTACCTTTTTCTATCTGTTAGCACTCATTATTATGGAGTGCTAACATCTATGTACTTAAAATAGCACCATCATATTCTTTTGTCAACACTAATTTTTATAATTTCTGCGGTTTTATATTTTTTTTATAATTTTCCTGTTTAGACCTTTTTCTTCTTATATATATGAGGATCAGACCAATCAGAACACTAACCGTAACAACCACCATATAACGTACCAGATGTTTTCCTGCATCCAGTCCCATGCATTCCATGATCTTTTTATACCAGAAATATACCAGCATATGTAAAAGGAAAATTTCCGTCGAGAGCTCACGCATTATTTTTGCGGTCACATCCATTCTCTCACTCACCGGAAAAAAGGCTGCAGCCAGGAAAAGATTTGCAGTGACAAGCGGTGTCATAAGATACATATCATGCGATGACTCGCCGATCTTCTGTGTGACGATCCATTCTTCTAACATCATCAGCACAAGAAAAAATACCGTATACCATCCATACGCACTTTTTCGGATCCGGTCTGCCTTTACACGGAAGAGATATCCCATCGTCACAAACGGAAAACCGAAAAATAAACCATTTCTTGCCGTAGCAAATACAGAAAGATACAATTTAATCTCATTTGCAGCAGGCAAGACCGAGTCAAATGCATGACGGTAAGTATTGTGAGAAACCCCAGCCAGATACAATAACACAGCAGCTGCAACGATTCCTTTCACCTTCCACTGAAAACGTGTTACCAGCAGATACAAAAGTAACACCGCCACGACGGTCGCAGGCAGATACCAGAGCTGTATGTAAGATCCTATCAGAAAGAATCTTCTTGCGAGTTCTAACAGGTTTCCGGCAGCACTTCTTTTTTTCTCCCAGAAACGTTCAATGATTGGTATCAGGTATAACAGACTCCACCATACATACATCTTTATAATATGGAAAAGATATTTTCTTACTTTGCCTTTATCTGTTATTTTTTCCCCGATAAAATAACCTGTACATACAAAAAAGAACGGAACTGCCATACGGCAGATCACCTGCTGAAATTCGTGTGAAAATACCGGTGCAGCCTCCTCAAACGGAGGAATATGAATGGCAGCAACCAAAAATGCTGCCACAAATTTTGAGAAATCAAGTGCCCTGTATTCCTTTTTTTCCGATAGATATATCGTAGACATCCCAGATCCTTTCCTTATTCTGCTCTATTCCATTTCTTTTTTTCTTTCCGGTCCGATATCTGAAAATAACAATCCCGATCACCGACAGGATTCCAATCCCGCTCAAAACAGCACCTGTTTTTAAATACGGCGTACAGTAATAAAATTCGATCTGATGTGTTCCCTCCGGCACATCAACTGCCATGTACATGGTATCTGCTTTTAAGATTTCCGTTTCCGCACCATCTATGTATGCCCTCCAGCCACTGCTGTACGGAATTGTCATGCAGAGCAGTCTCTCCTTAGCGTTTTCTAATGTTCCTGAAATACAATTTGTATCCACGACAACATTTTTTAAAACATCCTGCTTTAAATTTTTCGTCCAGTCATCGGTCTGTTCCATTGGCTGACAGATGATCTGCATATCATCAAACTGATATGTTCCTTTTTCATGAAATGTCAATGTGATCTCATCTGCTTTTTCATCACGGTATCCTGCATTGATCAGATAGTCATCCACACCACTGTAAAAATTATTCTTCTTTGTCAGAAACGTGATCATTTTCGTGATCTTTCCACAGGTCACATCAATGTGCAGACGGCTCTTCGACTGTGTTAACGTCTTTCCCTCCTCCGAAAACTGAAGCCCTTTTAATATGAAGTAAGTTTCACTCTCCGGTATTCCCTCAAAGGAAAGTGTGACCGACGCTTTCTTTTCCGTCGCAGTAAATCCCTGATCCGTCAGTTCCACATTGTGCATATCCGTGATCGTGTAGGAAATATCCTGATCCATAAACTCTGGTTTCGTTTTCGTGCCGGCTAACGCAGACGGGATCTTCTCATCCTCCACGACAATCCCCTGTAACAGTGCCTGCTGTTTTTTCGTCACATCCAGTTCTTCATAAGTGCTCCGTGGAATCACCGCATCACTTGCAAATCCAAGCGGCAGTACCGAATCATTTTCATAAGCATCGCATTTTACCTCATACTGTCCCCCGGCGCCTAATGTTCCACGGTTGATGCAGACGTTATAACCATACGGGCGCAGTCCGCTGTTTCTGGACGGCACCACATAATAACGCACGCCGGAAAGCACCTCTAACATCGTGCGCGCATCAAATCCGGAATAACAGAAATCCCTGGTCTGATTGATGTACATTTCTCTTTGAAACTGGTTGATATCCGGGTTTGCAAGACTGAAATAATAGGAGGTACCATTGATTCCAAGCTGCATCGCCGTGTTTTTCCACTCCTCAGACTGCAGGGACTCATAGCGGTATGTCGTATCTTTCGCATGATTTTTCACAAGACTACCCGCAGCATCTTTTGTCAGCATGGAAAGTGCCTCCCCCTGCGTGGCAAATTCTTCCACATAACTGCCCGCCTGTGGCGCATATTCTGCCCATCCCTGATAGATCAGTTCAAGCATCACCACCACTAACAATGCCGCCTTAAAAACAAATTTTTCTTTCGTCTTTTTCCCGGTTCCGACAATGAAAACTAACAGCACGGAAAATAATAATAATGCCACTAATACATACTGTTTCTGATGCTTTCCAAGCACCTCCAAGCACAGGAAGATATAGGTGATCCCCGCCCAGAACAGTGCAATTTTTTTCTTAAAATGCATCTCCATCATCTGAGGATACATTTTTACCGCGATAAAAGACACAAGCATGGAGTATGCCCACATATAGCGGTTGACCACATAACTGCCTCCATTTAACATTTTTCCGGCAAACGGGAACAACAGCAACAGTGTCATAAGTACAAATCCGGCACGCAGCCCCCTGTTTTTTTTGCCGCCAAAGAGAAGTAACAACACCGCTAAGAGGACGATTCCCGTATATCCAAGTTCACTCCAGTAGGTCGAACCTCCGATCAGAAAGCCATACAGTAATTTCCGGTAATAAGATAACGGATACATTATCGAAAACGTATGCTGCGCTCCTGCCCTTCCCGTAGACAGTGTCATGGCAACAACCGGGAGTAATATGACAGAAACAGATGCCAGTGTCACCAGTGAGTATGCCACAAAACGCCATACCCAGTACCATACCGTCTTTAAAACCGGTTTTCCAAATAACATCAGATAACGAAGCAGAGCATAGATGGCAACAAAGATACAGATCATGTATGTAAAATAAAAACTGCTGACCGTCGCTACCGCAAGCATCCCCATATATAACCATGGTTTCTGTTTTTTATAAATTTTATCCACCCCGACCAGAATCAGCGGCAGGTAGATCATCGGATTTAAAAAATACGGATGCCGCACCGCAATAATAACCCAAAAACAGAAATCGTACACCATTGCTCCAAGCAGTGTAGAATATGGTTTCTGTCCATGGTATCTGCAGTATGCAGAAAACGCGAGACCTGCAAGATATATTCTCACCAGAACCATCGTATTGTAAAAGAGTTCCATATATTTTTCATCCGGCACGAACACCGATAAAAGATTGAGCGGATCGCCAATGACATAATAATGAAGTGTCGTCAATACATCTGATCCAAGTCCAATCTGCATATCCCAGAGAGGGACTGAGACCTTATGTTCCGTGACCAGCGTATCCAGGATCGATAACAGCCAGGAACGGTAATAAAGCAGCGCATTGAAATGCTGCTGCAAACCGTCCGGAACCCATATAAAACTCTTTTTATTTATGATAAATACGGAGAACACTGCCCCCGCAATGATTGCAAAACAAACGGTATATGCCAGAAAGAACCAGACTTTTTTACTGACATTTTCCTCTTTATTCCTTAGGAATCTCATTTTTTAATCCTCACATACAAAGGGACCAAAGCCCCTCGTCTTTAGTCCCCCCTTTCTCTTACATATGAAATCCATATTTCAAAAAATTGTATAACCTGTCAGTCTGCCACTGAAAATTACGCGCACCAAAACTTGCAAACCCTGCCATCCACACCAGTGTTATAACAAAATACCACGGTTTTTTTCTGACACGATCTTTCATTTTTCCAAATGCATAGACCATGGACTGGTCTTTCTTCGCAAGGAAAAACAGAAAAACAAATGTCGGCATCGCCATAAGCGGCGCTAAGTGCCTTCCCCAGTCAACATGTATCACAAACATCGGTATAAAACAGAGATTTACCAGAGCCGCGTATAAATATGGTGTCTGTATCAATTTTACTTTTTTCTGTTTTAAGTCTGAAAAAACATCTTTCCAGACTAACAGATATAAAATAAGCAGCGGTGACATCAACACAAGAATCAGAAGCAGACGCCTGATGGGATCCTCATTGCCATGGAAAAACACAGATGTCACTTCGTCTAACTGATATTTCATGCTTCCAAAATATTCCAGTTGGATTGCAAAATCTGATACTTCTAAATTGGTGCGGGACTTGATAAAAGCAACCGTATTCTCTACACTGTCAAAATTGATCTTTGTAAAAAACTGGAAATAGACCGCTGCAAAAACCTCGACTGCACCGGACAATACCACCCCAAAAAATTCTTTTTTGTGCAGTTTGTTCTCCGCAAATGCATCATAGCATAGCACCGTGAACGTCAGTGGATAATATAAAAAAGCATACCCCTGATGGATTGCAAGTCCCACGACTCCCAATATCGTAATAAGCATCGCTTTTATAGCAAAATTCTTTAACCGCAGTGCTGCTAACACCGTCAGAAGTGTGATCAAAAGCATATAGACATCCAGCCGTCCCAAATTATCTTCATTCCATACATAGGCAATCGAAAACGGAGCTACCATATACGCTACCACAACTCCATAAATGATATCCCTATGTTCCGGATCTGCTGCCAGCGATAACCGTATCAACTGCCCCAGCACGATCGCCAGCACCAGAATCGTCAACATAATACCGATTCCTACATATTTATATGCCACAGTGACATCCAGATAATCTCCATAAAAGAGTTTATATATACTTCCAATCAAAAGTCTTGAACCATTTCCCATGGAATAATCCATGGCATCCCATGCACTGGACCATGTATCCAGATCTAATGCTCTGGTTGATAAAAAGCGGATCAGAAAAGCAATAAAAATCATCGTTTCATAGGAAACCCGATTCCATATTTTCGCAATCTTATGTGTCATGTAAAACTCCTATTCCTGCATTTTAACCACAATGATGCCATTGATATATTCTACACACCCTTTTAGCGGATAAACAGACATATTTTTATATTCATCTGTTTCCACGATCTCCATCATCTCGTCGTAAGACGCCTGTTCCATCTGGACTCCAAAACAATAATTCCAGATAATAGTGTAATGGTAAGAATCATTCAGAAATGAGTCATTGCTGATTCCCATAATGCTCGGCATCATAATCTGGAGATTCTCTGTTGCACAATTATAATCACCCATGATAACGACCTTATCATGCTGGTTCTGAAACTCATCCATCTGCTCGATACGCTGCAAAACATCCTCTGCGATAGAAATGGATTTATGATAGCTCAGATTCATATTAAAATATGCAATGTTACAGTTAATCACATTATAATACACCAGTCCACAAAGCACAAAAATACCGCATCCCTTCAGTATCTTTGAGATCCAGGTTTTCCAGTCTAACTGCAACAACATAATGATCATAAGCAGATAGATCAGGCAGACAGCCATTTCCATCAGCGTATAATACTGCACGTCCGGTGAAGTAAAGTTGATAAAGTATGCTCCAACCGGGATCAGGCAGACAGCTGCAATGGAGGCTAACATTGACATTTTTTTCTTATAAACCTGATTGCGTACTAAAAGATATATTAAGATCAGTCCGATCAGCAACAATGCCGCTGCATTTAATAAGGAATAAACGTGTTTTTCCACACCATGTTCCATACCAAGGATCAGTCTGAAATGATACAGCGTCTTTTGCAGTGCCGCCTTATACTGCCCTAATGACATGATCCCCAAAGCACCGATTCCCTGATAACCTGGCAGTGTAATATTATAACGGATCAATGTGATCTTTAAAATAACCGCATACAGTACCGCTCCGCCGACCAGCATTCCAAGATATTTTAAATCTTTTCTTACTGCTTCTAAGAAGTCAAGTTTCTCAATGACAAACTGCCGGATAATATAAAGCAATACCAACACGATTGCCACCGTTGCATATGCCTGATAAATCCCCATTGCAAATGCAAGACAGACCATTCCTGCTATCGTTCCCCACTTTTTGACACACCAAGTCAGATAAACTGCAAGCGTAGCCAGCAAAAATGCGAGTAGATACGCATCTGCCGTATACATATAAGCAAAAGAAGACACAACGGTCGGGAAGGACACAAAAATTGCCGCACAAAGCACGATCATTCCCTTATTTTTTATTTCAAACATTTCAGTGAGTAAAATAACAACGATACTGATATAAAAAAGAGAAAATGCACCGTTGACCCACGGAAGATCAAACATCGAAGTAATCAGTCCTGCATACCCTAAGAACCAGCGTCCCAGGGTATAGGTAGAACCGACTCCCGTAAAATTATAAATACTGTCCCATATAGGAAGAAAATTAAAGAAACGATAGGCATGTGCCAAAAGTCCAACGATCCATGTTGTTATAAATCCGACCATCCATTCTTCTTTCAACACAATTTTCTTTTTTCCGATTGTAAATGTTTTCATTATCTCCTACCAATTAAACTTCTCTGCGAAATAAGCATCCAGATCCTGTCCGGAACCTGATCCGGAAGTGCTGCTTTGAGAAGCATTCATCATATCAGTGATCTTACTGTCATATACCTGATCCGTCTGATGATTGTCTGTGAGAAATTCCACAACTTTTCCCACTTCTTTATCTGATACAAAAGCTCCCTGCAATCGTACCGGCTTCTGATATCCCTGTGGATAATAAAGCATATCTCCTTTTCCCAGAAGTTTTTCTGCTCCATTCATATCCAAAATCGTTCTCGAATCCACACCCGAAGATACAGAAAAAGCAATACTGGATGGCATGTTTGCCTTGATCAGTCCTGTGATGACATTGACGGATGGCCGCTGTGTAGCAATAATCAGATGAATACCAGCTGCTCTGGCCAGCTGAGCCAGACGGCAGATCGCATCTTCTACTTCGCCAGGAGCTACCATCATAAGATCTGCCAGCTCGTCTACAATGATCACAATCTTTGGAAGTTTCTGAGGTTTGTTTTCGTCTTCTATATCAGCCAGCTGCTCCACTTTCGCATTATATCCTTTCAGGTCACGAACGTTGTATTCTGCGAATTTGTTATAGCGGTCAGTCATTTCTGCCACAGCCCAGTTCAATGCGCCGGCAGCTTTTTTCGGGTCAGTGACTACCGGAATGAACAGATGTGGAATACCATTATAGACACTTAACTCCACTACTTTCGGGTCAATCATGATCAGCTTTACTTCATCGGGTCTGGCTTTATAGATGATACTCATGATCAGAGTATTGATACACACGGATTTACCGGATCCGGTAGCACCGGCAATCAGCAGATGGGGCATCTTACCTATATCTGCGACAACTGTTTTTCCTCCAATATCTTTACCGACGGCAAATGCAAGTTCAGATGAAAATTCTCGGAATTCCTTTGTCTCTAACAGATCCCGAAGCATAACCGGACTGTTTTCTTTATTTGGGACTTCGATTCCCACAGCCGCTTTTCCCGGAATCGGCGCTTCAATACGGATATCCGGCGTTGCCAGGTTCAGTTTAATATCATCGGAAAGTCCGACGATCTTGCTGACTTTCACACCCATTTCCGGCTGAAGTTCATAGCGGGTTACCGTAGGTCCGCAGCTGACATTGGTAATTGTTACATTTACTCCGAAATTATGAAGTGTCTCCTGAAGTTTCTGGGCTGTTTTTCTTAAATGCGCATCAGAATCCCCCTGGGCTTTTCCATCTCCACGTTTCAGCAGTTTCAGAGGCGGATACTGATATGGTTTTTTCTCCGGTATTTCCGTGCTGCTGATCTCATGCTGGATATTTTTAATTCCATGCTCAATCTCCGCCTGGGAAGATTTCGGATTTCTGGTGGACAGATGAGAAATCCTCTCTGTTTCTTCCGGCTGCGCTGCTGTCTCATCGTCGATATCCGGAACGGATGTCTTTTCTGTTTTTGCTGACGATTTTCCGGTCCTGGATTTCTGCTTCTGGGATGATATCTGACTCATCTGAGGAATATCCGCATCCTCGTATCCATCATAGTCATCCTCTTGCGCTTCCTGCATATCCCGTTCAAAATCCGGCTCTTCTGTTTCTTCCCGTGGTGTCTGCGGCTGCGAACGATGGATCTGAAATTCCAGAGGTTTCTGCTTGGGAGGTTTTATTTCTCCTTCTTCCGCCTCCTCCGTCAGATCTGTATCTTCAGTTGGAAGTGCAGCTTTTTCTTCATCAAGAAAAGAAGGAAGATTGAACTCACCTTTACGGTTGGCTCTTACTGCCTCCTGTCTCTCTTTCTCAGCTTTTTTGGATTTTGTTTTACGCTTTCCGGATTTTTTTGCCGGATTTTCTTCCGAAAGAGCCAGTTCCTCCTCTTCCAGTTCTTCCTCCAGCTGTCGGATCTTCTCTGCCCTTTTCTCCGCCCGGATCTTTCTGCGGAGTTCTTTCTGTTTCTCTCTGTCCGGCTGTGCCTCCAGATATGCCTCACGTCCCTCTCTTGCAGCATCCGCGAACAGATCCAGAATTTTATTCATAAATCCAAAAAAGGATCTCTGCGTAATGATGATCATAGACACCAGCAATACCAGAACAATGATCACTACACCCCCAACTGTGCCAAATGCAGATGCTGTTGAAATGCAGACAGCACCTCCCAGCACTCCGCCACCAGTGTGGTATTCTGAACTGAGCGCATAATAATCCGCAAAGGTCGTACTCGGTGTATATCTTTCTGTAAGCAGCTGTAAAAGTCCGCACAGAAAAATAAAAAATACAATTCCTGCAAAAATCTTTTTATATGCAAGACGATTCTTATTATTAACGATCAGAAAAGTAACGCCTCCAAACAGAACGATGGGGAAAAGGTACGCACACAACCCCATAATCCCAAAGCAGATACTGCTGATCGCATTTCCCACAATACCGCCCATACCAAACGCACTGATCATCAGGATCAGACAGGCCGCAAACATAACAAGAATTAAAATTTCCGTTTGAAACCGATTACCGGTATCCTGCTGTCTGGACGCAGTTTTACTTTTTCTTTTTTTAGTTGTTTTTGAAGCTGCCATTGTCAGACTCCTCCCAGTTGATATCAAATATAATTCGCTGCCAGAATAAGGATTCCGGCTGCAAAAGAATAAAATGCAAAATAACGCAGTCTGACCTGATTCGAAAGCTTAAGCATAAAACGGATCACCAGATAGCCTGTGATCCCGGCCACGATCATTCCAAGAACATAAGTAAATCCCTGGCCAACAGTCATATGAACAGAAGTGAACTCTCCCATCTCCACAAAAAAAGCTCCCACCACAGCCGGAATGCTCATCAGCAGCGAATATTTCACTGCAAACTTCCGTCCGAGGCCGCAGAAAAGTCCTGCGCTCATGGTAAGTCCAAGCCTGGAAAGTCCCGGAAACACAGAAAGGCCCTGACAGATACCCATCCACATAGCATCTCCGAAGCTGGTTTCTTTTGTTCCCTTGCTGCCATTGACATTACTGTAGTCCACAACAAGGAGGATCACACCTGTAAGAAGGATTCCGATCCCGGAAAACATGTGTGAGGATGCGCTTCGCACAACAAGTCGTTTGCACTGATATCCGATCAGGACTGTAGGAATGGTGGATACCATGATCAGGGCAGTAAGCTTCCGGTAAGTTCCGCTTATGATCTTTGCGTAGGTAAGCTCTTTCCCAGTCCTACGGTTATAGAGAAAAATATTGGCATTTCCGATCAGATCCAGTATCATTCCGATCAGCTCGATCCCGATCTTCTTGATGTCCTTCAGAAAAACAAGGATCAGAGCTATCATAGTTCCCAGATGGAGCATCACTTCAAAAAGCACACCGGAGCCTCTGGTACCGCCCAAAAGATCCTGCACTCCACAGAGATGTCCGAAGCTGCTCACCGGCAGAAATTCGGTGATTCCCTGAATGATTCCCAATATAATCGCATGTATCACTGACATAATGATATTTCCTTTTCTTAAATTTTTTCCAACACATTATAGCATAACTGAGTAAAACTTACAATCTTCACTTGGCAAAAGTTTCAAACAAATGTTCTTTTTTTAATCTGCAAGAAAAAAAATCCTCCGGCTGCATCAGAAAACACAGTCGGAGGATCTGTTTATAAACAGACTTTCTGCTTATTTATTTTTCAGATATTCGTCGATACCTTTTGCACCAGCTTTACCTGCACCCATGGCAAGGATTACGGTAGCTGCACCTGTAACGGCATCACCACCGGCATATACGCCGTCCTTGGATGTCTTACCGGTTTCTTCCTCGGCAACGATACATCTTCTCTTGTTGATGTCAAGGCCCTTGGTTGTGGAAGAGATCAGAGGGTTCGGTGAAGTACCAAGAGACATGATGACAGTATCTACATCCATATCATACTCGGAACCAGGAATCTCTACCGGACGTCTTCTTCCGGATGCATCCGGCTCACCAAGCTCCATCTTGACAACCTTCATACCGTTTACGTGGCCGTTCTCATCAACGAGGATCTCCTTCGGATTTGTAAGAAGATCAAAGATGATGCCCTCTTCCTTAGCGTGATGAACTTCCTCTGCTCGTGCAGGAAGCTCTGCCTCACTTCTTCTGTATACGATATGTACCTCAGCACCAAGTCTCAGCGCTGTTCTTGCAGCATCCATGGCAACGTTACCACCGCCGACAACTGCAACCTTTTTGCCTGCTGCGATCGGTGTATCATAGGAATCATCGAATGCTTTCATGAGGTTGCTTCTTGTCAGGTACTCGTTTGCAGAGAATACACCGCTTGCATTCTCACCCGGGATACCCATGAACATCGGAAGTCCTGCACCGGAACCGATGAATACAGCCTCAAATCCCTCATCCTCGATCAGCTGATCGATGGTAGTGGATTTACCGATAACAACGTTTGTCTCGAATTTAACGCCAAGCTCTTTGACCTTCTCGATCTCTTTCTTAACAACCTTCTGCTTCGGAAGACGGAACTCCGGAATACCATAAACAAGAACACCGCCAAGCTCATGAAGAGCCTCGAATACAGTTACATCGTATCCTGCCTTTGCAAGGTCACCTGCACAGGTAAGTCCGGATGGACCGGAACCGATCACTGCAACCTTATGTCCGTTCTTAACCTCTGCTCCTGCAGGTTTGATATCATGCTCCAGAGCATAGTCTGCAACGAATCTCTCCAGCTTACCGATAGAAACAGCCTCGCCCTTCTTACCGCGGATACACTGTCCCTCACACTGGGATTCCTGCGGACATACACGACCACAGATAGCCGGAAGTGCGGAAGATAAACCGATCACCTTGTAAGCCTCTTCCATGTTGCCTTCTTTGATGTGCTCGATAAATCCCGGAATATTGATGGATACCGGACATCCCTCTACACATTTCGGTTTCTTACAGCCAAGGCATCTCTGTGCCTCTTCCATTGCTTCTTCCTGATTATATCCAAGACATACTTCCTCGAAGTTTGTCGCACGTACCTTCGGATCCTGCTCTCTTACAGGAACTTTTTTTAACATTTTTGCATCTGCCATTAGTTGTCACCTCCGCAATGTCCGCATCCACCGTGGTGGGTATCGCCTTCCTGAAGCTTCAGTAATGCACGGCCCTCCTGGGTCTTATACATCTGGCTTCTCTTCATAGCCTGATCGAAATCAACGAGATGTCCGTCGAACTCCGGTCCGTCTACGCAGGCAAATTTGATCTCATCACCGACCTGGAGACGACAAGCGCCGCACATACCGGTTCCGTCAACCATGATCGGGTTCATGCTGACAATTGTGTGGATACCAAGCTTCTTGGTAAGAAGACAGACAAATTTCATCATGATCATCGGTCCGATCGCTACACAGACGTCATAATGCTTGCCCTCGTTTGTCACAAGATCCTCAAGAGTCTTTGTTACCATACCGGAACGGCCATAGGAACCGTCATCTGTTGTAACATAAAGATTGGAAACAGCGCCAAGCTCTTTCTCAAGGATAACCATATCCTTAGTCTTGGAACCAAGGATAACATCCGCTGTGATGCCGTGCTCATGGAGCCATTTAACCTGCGGATAAACAGGTGCGGTACCGACACCACCGGCTACGAATACCATTTTTTTCTTCTTAAGTTCTTCGATATCCTCATGGACGAACTCAGACGGACATCCCAGAGGTCCTACGAAATCACGGAATGAATCTCCCGCCTTCAGTGCGGACATCTTAATGGTAGATGCTCCGATCTCCTGGAATACGATGGTAACTGTACCGGCCTCGCGATCGTAATCGCAGATGGTAAGCGGGATCCTCTCTCCCTTTTCGTCAAGTTTCACAATGATAAATTGTCCTGGCAGACAGTGGCTTGCCACACGTGGTGCATGCACAACCATAAGATGGATCTTAGCTGCCAGCGTTTCAGCTTTTAAAACCTTATACATGGTCTTCCTCCTCGCGCAAATTATAAACCTTTATTAATAATACGCTAAAAATCAGCATATGACAAGAGTAGATTTACAATTTCTGTCAAATTTCTTTACCACAGCACAGCGCAACCATGTTAGTCTTATGCAACTAACATCATCAAAAGCCACATACAAAACTGGTTATTTCTGTGTTTTTTTCCTTTCGATAAGGGTATACAATCGGTCCAGTGCCTCCCGGATTCCTCCTACTTCATCGATGAGTCCTTCCTTTACCGCTTCCTCACCCTCCAGCATAGTTCCCACATCTTTTACAAGCTGGGAGGTATCCAGCATCAGCTCCTCCATCCGCTCTGCCGTGATATGTGAATGTCCGGATACAAAGGCAATGATCCGGTCCTGGATCTTTTCCATATTGCGGTAGGACTGCGCTACGCCGATGAACATTCCGTTCTGGCGCACCGGATGGACCACCATGGTAGCACTTGGCACGATAAAGGAATAATCTGCTGATACCGCCATGGGTACACCTATGGAATGTCCCCCGCCCAGCACCAGGGAAACCGTAGGGATACTTAGAGACGCGATCATCTCCGCAATGGCAAGCCCTGCTTCCACATCTCCTCCTACCGTATTTAAAAGGATCAGAAGTCCATCGATCTCCTCATCGTCCTCAATGAGAGCCAGCTTTGGCAGTACATGCTCATACTTGGTTGTTTTGCTGTGAGACGGCGCGGATTCATGACCTTCGATTTCCCCGATCACCGTCAGAAGTTCCACTTTATGCTTCCGGGAATTTCCATCGAGCACTGCCTGCCCTGTTTCCCGGATCTGTTCGTTCTGGCTCGCTTCCCGGTCCAGTTCCTTCTGTTTTCCCTCTTCGCTCTGTTTTTCCATAAAAAAATACCTCCGGAATCTGAAATTCTGGAGGTATTATATGCAAAATATTACTTTCTATTCAGAGATCATTCGTCCCAGTTTGTCCATACGTCAGTAACGTCGTCGTCATCATCAAGAAGATCCAGTGTTCTGTGAAGATCTTTGATAGCCTGATCATCCGTCAGCTCCACATAGGTCTGCGGGATCATGGCGATCTGTGCTTCTACAAGCGGGATTCCGGCTTTCTCAAGAGCCTCACGTACAGCACTGAAATCGTCCGGTGCTGTGATGATCTCAAAGCTGTCCTCTTCCTCGTTGAAGTCCTCAGCACCTGCATCCAGAGCTGTCATCATCAGCTCGTCCGCATCCATCTCGCCGCACTCATCCTCAAGCTCTTCCTTGTCGATGATGATCTGGCCCTTCTGGTCGAACATAAAGGATACGCATCCCTGTGTTCCGATGCTTCCGTTGCCCTTGGTAAACGCGTTACGTACATTACCTGCAGTACGGTTCTTGTTATCTGTAAGAGTCTCTACGATAATAGCAACACCGTTCGGACCATATCCCTCATATACAGCCTTCTCGTAGCTGTCTGCAGAATCCGCACCTGCTGCCTTCTTGATTCCACGATCGATCGTATCGTTCGGCATGTTATTCGCTTTTGCTTTTGCGATGACATCACGAAGCTTGCTGTTGTTTGCAGGATCCGGGCCGCCGGCCTTTACTGCCATAACGATCTCACGGCCGATGACTGTGAAGATCTTACCCTTCTTGGCATCATTTTTCTCTTTCTTATGTTTGATGTTGGCAAATTTTGAATGTCCTGACATGGTATCTTCCTCTCCTTGTTACCGTATATTTTCTTTCGTGCCCTGCTCATTTTGGGTACCGTTTTACATAATTGCAACTCGGTTTAATATAGCACTTATGAAAGATTTCGTCAAGAATCAGAAAACAAACCGGTCAAAATTCCTCATGTTCCCCTAAAAAGTCAGTTCCAGACTGATCTCAAGCGCATGATTCACCTTATCAAGCATAGCACTGTCCAGATGACACACCTTATCCTTCAGACGCCGCTTGTCGATGGTGCGGAGCTGTTCCAGAAGGATCACGGAATCCTTTTCGATCCCGTAGGCGGATGCATCGATCTCAATATGTGTCGGCAGCTTTGCCTTATTCATTTTTGATGTAATTGCCGCACAGATCACTGTAGGGCTGTGACGGTTGCCCACATCGTTCTGGATGATCAGCACCGGACGGATGCCGCCCTGTTCACTGCCCACTACAGGTCTTAAGTCCGCGTAAAAAATATCCCCTCTTTTTATAACCACACAATTCACACTCCGATTCTGGTCCGGCTTATTTGCAAGCCGTATTCCTTTTTACAGATAAGTATTTCCACAATTTCTTTGTGTATACCATGCGTGGTACTTTTTTACCGGCCTTATGTCTGACCTGGCGTTTTCCGGATCCGGGTATTTACGGATCTACTGGAAAAAGCTCTCCTCTTCTCCGCATTCCTTACCGTCTTTGATATAAACCCGCGGAACACGTTTACTGATCCCACAGACAAATTCATAGGAAAATCTTCCGGAAAGATCTCCCAGTGTCTCCACACTGATAAATTCCTCTCCATCTCTTCCCATCAGGGTGACCTCGTCCCCGGCCTTCACCTCCGGGATATCTGTGACATCAACCATAAACTGATCCATGCAGACCCGTCCGAGGATCGGAGCTTTTTTGCCCCGGATCAGGACCCAGCCCTTATTGGAAAGCTGTCTCGGATAGCCATCTGCATAACCTACGGGGATCGTTGCCATTCTGGTAAAGCGTTCTGTAACAAACGTTCCTCCATAGCTTACCGCTGTTCCACGTTCCACATTTTTCACATAAGATACATGACTTTTCAGCTCCATTGCAGGTGTCAGCTTCACAATATCACGTTCTACCTCCTCTGACGGATAAATACCGTAAATGGTGATGCCGGCACGAACGACATTGAGATTTGCTTCCGGAACACGGATGATACCTGCACTGTTGGAGCAGTGACGTACTGGAATATGAACACCTCTTTTTTCCAGAAGCTCTGCAAAACGGAGATAACGGTCCAGCTGCACCAGTGCAGGAGAACGGTCGGTCTCATCCGCCCTGGCAAAATGGGTAAACATTCCCTCGATCACCAGATTCGGGATTTTTGAGATTT
>OGQT01001494.1_pt1 | contig 18515 bp, 33 predicted proteins | sample 1553261 | NCBI WGS metagenome assembly OGQT01 (sample SAMEA2579992, study PRJEB22360) | human gut metagenome | biome: human gut; feature: human-associated habitat; material: faeces | place: Denmark | collected 2008/2010
TGTCGACACCGCCCACCACCCCCCCCGGCCTGAAAAACGGGGCTGCCGGTGCCAATCCCATGGACCTCAAACGAGGTATCGACAAGGCTGTCGCCGCTATCGTCGAGGGTGTCAAGGCTCAGGCCGAAGAGGTAGGTGACGACTTCAAGAAAATCGAGGATGTCGCCCGCGTATCGGCCAACAACGACGAGGCTATCGGCCATCTCATCGCCGAGGCCATGAAGAAAGTGAAAAAAGAGGGTGTGATCACCGTCGACGAGGCCAAAGGCACCGAGACTACAGTTGACATTGTGGAAGGTATGCAGTTCGACCGCGGCTACATCTCGCCTTACTTCATCACCAATCCCGAGAAGATGGAGTGCCAGATGGAATCGCCATTCATCCTCCTCTACGACAAGAAAATCTCGAATCTCAAGGATATGCTCCCCATCCTCGAGGCCACAGCCCAGTCGGGCCGCGGTCTGCTTATCATCGCCGAGGATGTCGACCAGGAAGCTCTTGCCACACTCGTAGTGAACCGTCTGCGCGGCTCACTGAAAGTCTGCGCCGTCAAAGCCCCCGGTTTCGGCGACCGCCGCAAAGAAATGCTTGAGGATATCGCCATCCTTACCGGTGCTACCGTCATCTCTGAAGAGAAAGGCATGCGTCTCGATGCCGCCACCCTCGAAATGCTCGGCACGGCAGAGAAAGTGACCGTAAACAAAGAGAACACCACCATCGTCAACGGCGCAGGCTTGAAAGAGGCCATCGCCTCGCGCGTGGCACAGATCCGCGCCCAGATCGAGCAGACCAAGAGCGATTATGACCGCGAGAAACTGCAGGAACGTCTTGCAAAACTCGCCGGCGGTGTTGCCGTGCTCCACATAGGCGCACCCTCTGAGGTAGAGATGAAAGAGAAGAAAGACCGCGTTGACGATGCCCTGTCGGCAACCCGTGCCGCAATCGCCGAAGGTATCGTGCCCGGCGGCGGCGTGGCCTATATCCGCGCCATGAAGAATGCCGAGGGTCTGCGCGGCTCGAACGATGATGAGGATACCGGTATCCATATCGTGCTCCGTGCCGTTGAAGAGCCCCTGCGTCAGATTGTGGCTAACGCCGGCGTGGAGGGTGCCGTAGTGGTGCAGAAAGTCAAGGAGGGCAATGCCGACTTCGGCTACAACGCCCGCACCGACGCCTACGAGAACCTCATGGCCGCCGGTGTAATCGACCCCGCCAAGGTTACACGCGTGGCTCTGGAAAATGCCGCCTCTATCGCAGGCATGTTCCTGACAACCCAGTGCGTCATCGCCGACAAGAAAGAGGAGAACCCCATGCCTGCCGCACCCGCAGGAATGGGAGGCATGGGCGGTATGGGCGGCATGATGTAAGCCACCCACGATTTAACTAAAACGCCCCTACTTTTGGAGTCAAAACACCAAATATCAATACTTTACCAACGGAATCGCCCCTACTTTCAGAGGCGATTCTGTTGTAATTTTATTGTCAGTTTTGGGCCGTTTTGATAACATTCCGTAGAATTTTATTGTTAATGAAATATGAACCTCAGACTGACAATTCTGACCTCTATCCCGAGGGCTAACGGATCCCATACTTTGCGCATCGCTATCTCCCATAACGGCGAAACAAGGTACCTGCGCACTCGCTTTGTTATTCCGAGTGAGAAGAACTTGAAACAGGGCACTGTTGTCAATCTTCCGAACGCCACCTACATCAACCAGCAGATACGAACCCTCCAAAATAAAATCTACACCATTTATGATGGATTGGAGGATAAAGATGCCTACTCGTGCAGTCAACTGCTGAAAGTCATCAGGCATAAGATGAACCGGGGTTCTATCCGCACTATCGAGGAAATCAATAATGAGATGCTGCGGATAAAGGAGCATACCTGGTCTGAAGGCACTATCAGGCTTCACAAGGACGGATACAAGCGATTCATTGGCTACGCCGGCAAAGACTTTATCCTATCCATGCTTGATTCAGCGATGGTATTCGCTTACAAAAAGCACCTTCAGGAGCAAGGGTTGTCTGAAACTACCATCGGGATTCGGATTGGCGTCCTTCGCCGTATAACATACTTTGCCACGACTCACGGCTATGCCAAATTTGACATACCTCCATTTTTCGATTACCGGGAACCGATACCGGTAGCCCGTGACCTCGCGTTGCAGCTCGACCAGTTGAGAGAGATTAGGGACATGGAAATCAATCACAAGTGGAAATCTTGCGCACGCGATATTTTCATGCTCTCGTTCTATCTTTGCGGAATGAACCTCGGCGATATGCTCGTTCAGGATTTTCGGAAACCGACCGTGAGATTCATTCGCCTGAAGACAAAGAGCCGACGTAATCCGAATGAACAGACAGAGTTCACCATTCAGCCGGAGGCACGCGCTATCATCGACAAATACATGACGCCTGACGGCCACCTTATGTTCTTTGGCCGGGTAACGAAGAAATCTATCCAGCACATTACTGATGACTATCTCAGGGAAATTAGGTCTGAACTTAACTTTGACCGGCTTGTGTTCTATTCAGCCCGAAAGACATTCGCCCAGCTTGCGAATGAATTGATGATTAAGGACACCATCATTGAATACTGTATCGGTGACGCGCCGTCCAACCCGAGAAAGGCCCTGAAATTCTACATCACAATAACAAAGCGGATAGCCGACAAGGCCATCCGCAAAATATTCGATGCCGTAGCATCAAACAAACCTATTGAGAAACTAATCGCTGAAGCAGATATATAACCTACTTCACAAACCTAAAATCATATACATAGACGTATGGATTGCGTTGCCATACGGATCTGTCGCATAAATCATTAATCAGTGTGGCATAAGCCTCTCTTGCCGTTGAACCGAGCGAGCGGTCAAGTTTGACCGATGTGCCGAAACCGCCACTCGGCATTTCAATGACGCCCTCGCGCCGTATGTCTTCTTCAGAAATGCTTTGGAGCCGTTCTATCCGCACTGCCGTAATCACGACAGAATGTGGCATAAAGTCGGCCGACACATACATCTTGTTTTTCCATCCGGGCAGTTCGGAGATTGGCACATATCTGATGGTCTTCTTGTCGTGGCTCTTTGCTCGCTGAATCAGATCCGGGGCAAGGTTCAATGATTCATACGATTGAGCAATGGCAACCTCTTCCCCGGGAATAAACTTTGCCAATCCGGCACGCACAAGATAATCTCCCAGTTTCATCGGTTTGTTTGGCATACCTGCAAGATAGGCATTGTAAGCCTTGAGGTGAGATTCAGGAACAAGATACCGGGCCTGCGTCTTTCTGCCGGCCATGACAGCCTCAGTCAAAAGATGAGGATTGTCATTGAACATTATCAGTTTCATCTTCTATCGGTCTAAACATTCGTATTCCGTTTATATTGTTATGATGCGTGATTAATCCATCGGCCTCCATTTCATCAAGGGTTTCAAGCACATCTTTGCGAATCTGGCCTAACAGCTCATGTTCGGAGGCTATGTATGGGAATGACTTTCTCGCAACACGCTCATTCACATAGTTCCTGATTATCTCGTAGAGGTACGGCTGGAGCATTATCATGAGTGCAATGTATTATGGAAGCAACTTGGCTTCATTAAACATACGTCCGAGTTTTTCAAGCATCTCTCCGAATTTCTGAGCGTTATCAAATTCTTCATCGTGCCCCTTATCAAGAGGAATTCCCGAATGACCACAACTGCTGATTCGTTTCGTGGGATACTCGTACTGAAAGTATTGGCCTTCTTCAATGAGAAAGTTCCCGAAATCATAGTAGAGGACATCGTGAGCCGTCTTAAATCCGGCGATGAAACAATCAACATTGATGTTGTTGAGGATTCTTCCGGATTGAGTTCTGGCCCAACGCAGAGCGATGAGTTCAAGTTCGTCTGCGCTGATACGTCGAGGGTTCATCATGGCTGTCAGAGGTTAGGGAGCGACTGCTTGCCACTGCTCTTTTTATCTTTGAGCAACTTGCGGACTTGACCTGGGGTCATGCCCTTTTTGATGTAGTCCTTCAGTGCTCTCCCGTACTTTCTATACAGAGAACACCAATCGATCCGAACGAGGTCTGGCTTATAAAGACCGGGGCCGGCGGCTTCTCCGCTGTCAAGCAGCTTGAACTCGTGGCCATTGATTATAAGTCCACCATAAAGCCTTGCTATCGAGAGCTGGCTGGTTGACCAAAAGCCAAACTCGATGATGGCTGGCGCATAACCACTACCGTCAGACACAGAACCAATTCCGTGTCCGTTATTGGGAATTGTTACTTTCGTATAACTCATTTCTTCTTATCGTTTCTTATCTGGTTATCAATCTTGACGAACATATTGGCCTCTCGTTCACCGTAGCCAAACATTTTGACCAGCATCTCTGCCTTAGCCTTATTCAGACACACTCGGCAGTATGGATGTTCCGGAATATCGGGATCAACAATCGGCCAAAACGCTACCGCTTGTTTCCCGCACACGACACATTTACAATCACTCGCTTTCATCGGGTATGAAGTTTTTGAGTATCTCTGTAATGCCGGCAGACAATGCCTTATCATGGGTTGGGTAGATGTTGCTGCGATTACCTATATCGGTGCGTTGCGCCCAGTACCAAAAGTACCCGATACGTTCCCCGGTAGTGTTGTTGAACCGTGGACTTACAACGAGGTCGACGCCCAATTCTTCACGAAACCAGTTAGCTGCCTTGGCGAGTGTGGGCGCTGATATATCTTCGCTCCCGCACAATTCAAGGAATGAGTTGGAGGCAGACATAACCATAGGTTTTATATGCTGAGATTTCCGTATCTTGACGGGCGTGCCGTCATCTGCGAAATCTTTCGTCCACATCTCAAAGCACTCCCAATCAAAGCCAATCTGTTTGAGTTGCTTAGCCTGCTCATAAGTGCAAAATCCTTCTTTACTCATAGCCATTCGATTTTATTATCAGTGATGTAATAATGCGATTTGCATGGGAGGTTGAAACTGCCGACGGAGGGACGAATGGTAACTTTTCCATCTTTATCGGCCAATTTCCACCCGTTCTTATCATGTGGCAATACCACGATGTTTCCGCATCCACAAGGACAAAGATGTATTGAGGACGGCATTTCAGTTGCGAGTATATATAACCCGCCCTCTCTCATTGAATCTATTTTTGGAGGGAATTTAACGTATATCGGTTTAAGTTTGGATATTCTCATTTGTATTTCTTCTCTTTAGGCTCATAGCCGTTACAGCACTCTTCCACTAAGCATACAGTCGCATTTGCCGAAAGGTATTGTCCTAACGTGCAACAATCATAGTGCTTGCACTCGCTCGGTCGCTGTTCAGTCGGGGTCTGTGTCATATATTCTAAGTTTTGTTGATATAGCCATTATCCAAGCACCACACTACAAACTGATACAGAGCGTCGATTAACTCTACGGATGAACAAGCGTGTATTACGTTATATCTTGTAGTATCAAACCATGTTATATACACAACATTCCACTTGTTGTCATGCCACGATATATTTAATCCATATATCCACGGAATGCTATTTCGTATGGATTTCGGCAAAATCTCCAGCAGGTCGGAGAGGGTGAAGATTAGAGAGCCGTGCTGTTCCCATTGAGAAAATTCACTCGCTTTAGAACGAGCTATTCCTCGCTTGATAAGCTCGGAAGATTGTTCTACTGTCAGTTGCTGTTTCATTTGAATATGATTATTCGTTTATCTTCGTGGATAAGATTGATTATTTCCTCCAGAGTCGGAGGTTCTTTTTCTCCATAGAGTTCTTTCCTCAGTCCTTCGTAGTTTAATCCGAACTCATGCGTAAACACGGGTCTGCCGAGGGTTTCCTCTATCGCTTTGTGAAACACGTCAAACGGCACACACAGCCTATCTTGTTCCATCTGGAACTCGACTATCTGCCGTGCGCTCCATTTTTCGTAGCACTTGCTTTCACAAAAGGCTATCGCTTGTTCTTTTGTCAGCTGTTTCATACCTCTGTCTGATTAAGTTGATAGCCGTTGGCGTGTAATTTCTCTGCCATGCGCACACAAGCCTCAATGGGGTCGGATGCTTCGATTTCTTCTTTGTACCCATAACTTATCCTCCAATGAAACCTTGCGTCTTTGAGGCTATATGTAGATTCAAGTATCAATGGGAATGACACTATTTCTTCCTCAATCGTGGTTTCATCCTCTTTCGGCAGGAGTGAGAGTAGCGCGGAGAGCGACCAGGCAGGAGTATCTGTCTTTAAGAACCGTCCAGCGTGCTTTACTAAAAGCATCTCGGTCCCATTATTTTGTTGCGATATGGTTAAAGGAGTCTGCCATACAATATCCGCCGTCTCTGCCTTCACCCCTGCGGATAAAAGCCGGGCAGATTGTTCTTTGGTTGTGGCTATATTCGTTTTCATAACTCTACCCTTATTCGTAATCCTTGTCAGTCATGCGTTCATAAATGAGGTCATAAGCCACTTCACCGAGGGCTGCGTCAACTCCCATCACCATATCACGGTTGTTCTGACACTCCGCAATATCTTCAAGCACATCGCGCAGGGCGATACGGCAGCGTTCCAAATCTGCGTGAAGGCTGTCTGCCGACCTTTTGTTGAACTCTATCTTTTCTGCGTCGAAGCCATCTTTCTCCAGATTGAAGATAAGGTTGCGGTAATCATTCTCCACGCCGGCTATCATCTGAGCCGAGCGGCGAATTTCGTTAAGGGTGAGGTTGATTAGTTCTATTGATTTCATTGTTATGATGCTTTGTTTATTGCGATTTCAAGGATAGTCCCTATTAATCATAGAGGCCCAATTCAGTCAAGGGTAAATTCATCTTCGTAGACCCAAATGTGCTTGCCGGATCCACAAATCTCGACCTCCCACTTATACATCGACGGCCAATACTGGATTATGATGATATTTCGATATCCGAGGTACGGAACGTTTAGCGTTGCAGATCTACCCTCCATATTTCAGCCAGCATAAATTGTTTCGCTCCCGGTATCATCTCCGATTGGATTTTCAAAGCCATATTTCTCGGCGGTTGCCTTGAACAGCGGCAGTCCGTATTGTGCATAGCAATTCTCATCGTAGTTCTCGAGTCCGTCTTCAAGGACGCGATTCCACTTAAGAACCACATCGAACATAAGTCCGGAAGAGATGCCACGTTGATTGAGGGCTTTCTCGAATCCGAACTCAACATCAGCTTTCAGTTGCGCGAGGACATTCTCTTTCGTCCACGCTTTTGGTGCCGGCCACTCGTGTCCTTCTTTGGGAACGAAACCTATCTTGGCGGCTTGCTCTTGTGTGAGAAAGCCTGAGAAACGCCTCCCGAACCTATCATCGATCGGGGTTTTGTATTCGGAGTAATTCTTCAGGATTTCTTCTATCGTCTTCACTGTTCTGGTCGTTATCTTATTTGCAAATTATTGATTGTCAATGTCAGACTATGATGTACTGAACATTAATATAGAACTCTCTTGACAGCCTTACTATCTGAACATAGTCCTCAACTTTTTCGTAGTACGGAAGAAAGATAACACGGTGTTTGGTATCCACCATGATACCTTTCTTCCGCAACCGATAGATGAGATTATATGCTGTCGGAGTGAGGCGCATACTATGCCATTACCAGCTCCCAATCGTTGGCGAACACGTCAGAGATTGACGGCACCCAGGAGTTGGCCTCGCCGGTTTCGGGGTTGAAGATGAGGCCCTGGGACACATAGTCGATATGGTCGCCGTGGTCGAGAATGAGACGTTTTACCTCATCGGGGAGCGACTGCATCTTAGGTATGATGTCGGAGGTGATGTGTGCGGGCACCTGCTTGAATACCATCAGCCCCTTGCCGTTCCAGCCGTTGCGACGAATTGCGTAGCCCTCGCGGAGCATGGGAAGGGCCTGCTCAAAGCTCAGACCATACGGGCGACATTCCTCGCCTCCTTCCATGCAAGACTGACGGAGGCACAGGAGGTTCAGATACGCACCCATCATGTGATGCTGTGCTACGAGGAAGGCCCGGGTACCGAGAGGCAATGCCTGGAAATCCTTGCCGTCGTTCTGATTGTAGATGAACGCGCCGAGTTTATTCGTGCGAGCAAGGAGGTCTGCAACCTCTATGTTCACACGGTCAAGGGGAGTTTCGGCAACCTTATAGGCACTCTCGAACACATCTGCCGGCGACCATGATTTGTAGCCATCGGCATATTGAACAAGGTAGCCGGGAATTTCCCGCTCACCCTCAAACTGGGGATTACTGCGGAGCAACCCGGCATTACCGGCCTCTCCTTTGGTCATCGGCTCAGCCAATACCTCTTTCGTTCCAATATACTTTTTCATTTCACTATTCGGGTTTTATAAAGCCGCCCAAGGCATATTTATCTTGATTGTTTGGAATTCTTGATTCGGAGGTCGAATTTTGGTGCATCGCCATAAATGCACATTGGCATAAGCACGAACTCGCAATCATCGTTTATCTGAAATGCACACGCCTCGTTCTTGTGGAGTGCCGTGATGATGATTTCTGAAGATTGTAGCCTTTCGCAAGCATCACAAAGAACAAAAAGTCTGTAAGCATCGAATACCACTCCATATATGGCAATCGGCTCATGATACTTGGGGGATTTACGGCCAGTCTTCTTTACGATTGCCTCGCTCTCATAGCCGGAACCTTTACATATCGGACAGTCACAATCATGGTAATAGTATTTGCCGTCTTGGGAACGATACTCAAACTCGACAGTGCCATCACCATGACATTCTTCGCAATCAACGGCAGGTTCGATTTCCACCACCTCGTCTTCAAACTCAGCATGGGAGATAGCCTCCCGAAGGGCTGGCAGTGAAACTGGCAGAGGCTTGGTATATTTGATGTCGATTCTTTTCGGAGGGGTTTGAGGTAGCGAGAGTCCACACGCCTCCGGCCTGACTCTCAACAGCCAGCGGGTATCGGACGCACATATATCCGTACCGTCAAAAAACGGCTTATGCAATTTCGGGCGATAAGCGTCCGTACTGCATAGCTCGTTCAGCAGATCTTGATATATCCGTTTCATTTTATTCGTCAGTTGCATTTAACTCAATCTCTAACATTCGGTTGGCGAGAGTCTTGGCGTAGGTGTCCTGCTGCCGTTCAAACATATCACTCGCAGGCTTATCGCCAACATATGCCATAACAAGAGTGTCAAGCCGACGCAACTCCTTTGGGAGTATATCCCCTATCGAATGACCGACTATCTTCTCTACTTTCTTACTGATGATGCCTACGTACTTGTAGATAGACTGCAATACTATATGGCACTGATAGATGGCTTTGATGTATAGCACATGGTCATCTTCAAGTTCCGGGTACTCCCTCTTGATGTCAAACCCTATATTGGCGAGATAGACATTGAACACGTCATTCACTGCGTCCTCAAAGACATACATATTGTCTTCTTCGGATTTTTGGTGCTGGGTGTCGATAAAGGGTGCCCTCACATTATCATAGTCCCGTTTCAGCTCGATTACGGCCCGGCTCAGTTTCTTTACCTCCCGAAACTGTAGCATCCGGGCCATGTTGAGAATTGTATCAGCGTAATCCCACGCAAGAGCGGCGATGACAAAAGGAACGTAAGCGAAGCGTATCAAGGTATCGGAGTCAAGGACTTCCGACAGCTTAATCTCTTGCTCACGCTCACGTTCCTCTTGTATCTTCTGCAACTCTTCGTGACGCATTTCAACCTGCTTCCTTACATTTTTGGGGAGGTGTTTCTTAAACGCCTCAAACATTGCAGGGGACATAGGCTCTGGCTGAATATTTGTCACGAGTGGTATCATTTCGCTATTTCGTAGGCTAATATTAGTGTCTGCTCACTGATGAGAGTGCCGAACTGGTTCTTGTATTCCGGACGGTGGTCAACCAGTGTGATGATGACCTTGCCGTCAATCTCGTGGCGGTACGTCTTGCGGCTGTCACAATTCTTGGGCTTGTCGAAATACATCCAGGATTCGTCCTCGAACTTGATGGCATTACTCTGGGTATGGGTCACTTTCCTATACCGAGGGGAGGCGGCGGAATCCAGCAGGTTCTTTGCAACAGTATCGGACATTTCTATCGGCCCAGGATAAACGGACTTGCCAAGTTTGGCAGAGAGTCCGTTTATCAGCAGCCAGAAGAATTCTTTCTTTGTGATCGACTGCATGGCGTTTACTTTTCTTCTGCGGAAGGAATGAAACAGAAGTCGGCGTAGATTTCGATGAACTGCTGCGCCGCGTACGCGGCCAGCTTTTCGCTTTTGAAGGCGAGCCGAGAGCTGTCACTCGTATACGAGCCCGAAGAAGCGTTACCCGCGTTCGAGAAGACGAGACCGCCACCCGCGTACGCACCGCTGACCGACCGACCGACGCACCGGCTCTTATCCTCGTCTGAGAGGGCATCGTAGTCTTCCTTGCTGATGAGGTCGTACCATCCGTACCACCGGCGTTCGCCTTCTGTGAACTGAGGCTCCCAGCCTTCATTGAGGGCGGCAGTGATGATACGGAGCTTGGCGTAGGCAATCATGTCCTTGCCGAAATCGGCATAGCCGTACTTGATGGAGCGGTACTCCTTGCAGAGGGGATGGTCTTCGCCGAGTTCATTGTAAGCGTCGTCGAAAGTCTTAACACGTTCTTGGATTGGGAGAACATCGGAGAATCGGTTTCCGAGGGCAGCTTTGATTGCCTCTCTTGCCTCCTTGTTGCCACCGTTGTAGATGGCTGCAACCTGGGTTGCATCGAATGAAATTTCAATCATCTTTTTCGGTTTTTTAATCTGTTATTGAATCTTATTTGCGGGTATCCTTAAAGGATATACAAAGTTAGCAATATATTATCATTTGTGCAAATTTTGAGGTGATTATTTACGCGCCATCCTCAATTTTTATGCACCTTTGGTAACATCAGAAACACCACCCGTACCCATCTTCGGTAGCGCGGAAACAGTAGGTAGTGCTGATGCCGTTAATCTCATCAATCAGATCGTGAGTCTGGTCGTGATACCACTCGTTAAAATTCATTCGGTTGTGGTCTTCCCATTTGTCGAACATCTCGTATGACTCCGAGGCATATAATGCCCGGAAGAAATTCTCCATCGAGAATAACAGGAGTAACAGCTTACGTTCAACCTTTGCCTCCTGCTCGGCGAGTTCGTCTATGGTAGGGTGCTGACGCTCAAACGTACTGTTGAGGACTTTTACGTTGCGTATCTCGTAAGTCCAATCGTCTGAATAGCCATCGTTCCAGACTTTCACCCTCTTTCCGTAGTTTGTCTTTTCAATTATCATCTTTCTCTATTCTTGTGAATAACACGTCGCAATCCTCTACATCTGCGGGGAGTCCGAATGCCGGGTAACGAGTGAAATAACTCTCGCAGCCTTCCTGAGGTGATATGATTTCAATCCGACACCCCGCCTTGCGGTATGTTTCATAAAAGCCCTTGACTTGCGCTACATCTTCTTCGGTAAGTCCCTCGGAATCGCCGTTGATGATGTAGCACAAGGCCCAGGTCGGTATGCGTTCAATTGCCTTTTCCATCAGAACACATGGCAGTTTTGTGGGAACTCGATGTCGTAGTAGTCGAGCAGTTCACTGATTCGGTTGGCGAGGTGTCGATACCAGTTGTCAATGAACCGGCTCGCGTTGTAGTCGGCCAGTATTGTCGGCAGCCATTCTGTCGTGATGTCCTTGCTGATGTAGCCCCATTCCTGACCACGAAGGAATATACTGTACGTTTCGTAGTCAACTGAGCATGATGAGGGCAGTCCCTGGAGGTAGTCTGCGACTCTCGTGGTGATGACAGGCATCTGTTTCTTCTTCCATTCATCACTATGCTCTTCAGAGAACATTTCCACAAAGTTCTGTAATTTCTCTTCTGGTGTGGCGTTCTCAAAGCCGTCGGGTTCCATGCAGTCCAGCACATACTGGTATTCTGCTTCATATTTCTTCTTGTAGCCCATATCTTATAGCTTGTTGATGTAATTCTGAATAGTGCGTATCTCACTCGGGTAATCCTGGCCGGCGCAATACGAGAAACGTCCTCCCGAATACATCATTCTTTGAAGCATCCAGGACTTTGCGTGTCGGAGAAGGCTTGTCTGCCTTTCAGAAGGGCGCCTCCAAATGACATGGGCTATGCCGTTCCAAAACTGATCCTCCAACTCTTGCGTCACCTTGAAATTGTAGTGCCAGCCATTTGCGAATGTCGCTCTCATGTTGGCCATGTGTTCCCCGGTAAGGGTGTTCCACTGAATCTGACGGGTCAAGCCGTCAAGTGTCTTGTAGGTCGTGGGTCTGGTCTTTCTCATCTTATTTGCATTACTTGATGTGTTCGGCTACGAAAGCCTTTACTTTTTCTTCGTCGATGATGTGGTTTGGAGCGAGGTCTTTGCAGAAGGCGTAAGCGTGTTCCAAAATCTCATCTCCGTCATTCGGAACCAACTCCGCATCGCCCCACGGGATGTAGAACTGTACCCGGTCATCTTCTTTGGAAGTGTAGCTACTGACATAGCCACTATCTCCGAAATCCTCTATCCATTCTTGGAGGGCCAGCTTTACCGAGTCCTCACATTCCTGGCGTCGGGTGGTCAAATCATTTTCTTCGTTCATCTCTTTTCGTTTTATGGTGATTGTTATTTTGAATACCTAAAGTTAGCTATAATTCCCGGATTTGCAATGTGCTAAACGAATTATTTTCAATGCGTTACGCAAATAAATCACATTCTTTCCACTGGATTGACGGCAATAGGTATCAAGTAGTAATCGCTGACTCCATACAGAAGAATCTTTGTGGAAAATTCTCTTACCACTTCAAGTTCAGCTATTTTGTCGTGGCCTTGCAAACTATTGCCTATGTCGATTACTTTTCTTGCTAACGGAAACTTGACCTTTGCAATTTCTTCTTCAAGAGCGAGCATAGCCTCATCGTGGTCAGTGAACACTTTCTCGGGAGAGCCATCGCTCAATACCATACCATTTTTATTCCAGCGGAGGATGTAAGGATTCTTCATGGCTTTGGACGGTCTATCGGCTCGGAGAACTCGTTGCCGTCAATAATACAAAACACGGAATTTCCCTCAACGCCCCATTTCCAATCCTGGCCGATGTCGGATGGGTATATGCCATTGTTCTCCCGGTCGAAAATTCGGTAGAGGGCACGACGTTTAGCCAAATCCCATTCTATTTCGGCCTTGATATCGTTCAACCTTCCTTGCAGCCGTTTCTTGCGATTCCGCAGTTCGGCTTTGGCGTTTGCAACGGTACCGTATCCGTAGGGGTTATCATCTCCATTTGCATGGAACTGCTTTAAGTAAGCGAGTCGAGCATTGATGCTCTTTATCTCTTTTCTGATGTCCGTTTCTTCCATATCAATATCAGATGTTTCTTAATTGAAGAACTCATTGCCGAACTTTTTCACGAGCCTGATAGAGAAGCGGCGGTTGGCATACTCTATCTTGTAGGCTGCGACAGCTTCGTTGCTGTAATACTCCTTGAACTCATCTATCGAGCGAGAAAAAGTGTCGAGCTGAGTGCCGTTCTGACGGAGACACCAATACCAGGTTCCTTCTTTGAACTCATCTTCCAGGTCGGCTTCTTCGATTTCCTCAACCTCATGAGAGATTCTTACTACATCGTGGAAGGTATCACCAACAACGAAGCGGTTGCCTTTTGCTGCGATACCACGCATGTTTTCAATAAGAGCCGAGAGTTTCATATTTTTCTGTTCCATCTTTCTTCGTTTTAAGGAGTTGTTTTTGGATATACAAAGATAACGATAATATTTTGTTTGACAATGCGTTAACACATTTATTTTCAGTGCAATACGCAGATTTTTTCGCGTTATCGTGGGAGCAAAATATGGATAAAAAGAAACGTGGTAATCCATCGCGGACAACCACGTCGTAACGAAAAAAGATGTTGAATTATAAGTTGAACAGGTTTACGGAAACTCCTAAGCCGACATACGGCTGAAATCCTTTCGGGGTGATTCCGTAACCAGCTTGCACTCCTATGCTAAATCGTTTCGGCTTGGACTTGACAACCCTTGTGTTCGTAATATACTCTGTCCTTTGGAAAACGAAGATGCTGTCAAGACTTGCGTTAAAGCCGCTTACGTAAGCCCGGTAGGTGCTGTCCTCGTACACTTTCTGCGTCATAGGCACAAGGACGTCGATGCTATCGGGAGGATGGTCGCTATCATCATCAACCTCTACGCGGTTGGCATAGAGTTGAACACGGCCAGTGTCGATCGAGGCACTTGACTTATCGTGTGATGAGAGAGCGACCGGCAGACGAGCTGCAATGCTCGGGAGTTCCTTAACTTCCGTTTCCAGGGGAGCTATCGACGGGATGGTGTCGTGAACAACTGCCACCACAGGAGGCAAAGGTTCACCAACATCCACACGGTTCAGATAATACCCAATGGCTAAACCGGCAACCAGGCCGATAATGATGCAGAATAGCTGTTTCATTTCTTGGCGAGTCGTTTAACGTAAGCATCGACGCCTTTGACATGGAGTTCTACGATAGCGTTGTGGCCCTCCGGCGACAAAAGGAAATCCACGTCTGCACGATTGTCCTGGAACATGGATTCCGTAAGGACTGCCGGGCATTTAGTTTTCGTCAGCACATAGAAATTGGCCTCATAGTCGGGATCGCCGTCTGAATAGTCGGTGCGGATAGGACGCTGTTTGCTGTCGTAGTCACCCTTCGCCTTGCGAACGGGGAAATCTTCGATGTAATCAGCGAGTGCTACCTGCGCGGCATTGTAGAGGTCAGTGGCAAGCACATCAGCTTTTGTCTGGCCGGGAGAGGTGTATGCGCACCAGCCCCCTGCGCTCTTCCATTTCCCGTCGCCCCCGGCAGCATTGCAATGGACTGAAACGAGCAGTACGTTGGACGAGCCATACTGATTGCAGATGGTGTTTACACGACGGGCACGCTCTCCAAGGGAGATGTCGGTATCCTCGGGAACAAGAATACGGGCATCGTAGCCCATAGCCCTGCGGCGAGCAACGATGTCCTTGACAAGTTCACGTGCTTTCTTATATTCTCGCAGACTTTTGTCGGGAGAACACTTTCCGGCGGTGTTGGCGCCGTGGCCATTGTCATAGAGTTCTACCATGACTTACTTGGAGCCGCCTCCCTTTTTAGGTTTCTTCGGACAATTCTTTCCCATAGCTGTATCATTTAAGAGGTTTGACAATTATTCTTCGGCCACATCTTCAGCAGCCGGAGTTTCTTTGGGGTCATCATCGGATTCTTCAAGCAGATCTTCCTTCCCGACCAACTTGAAGAAGTTCCAACGTTTCTTGACGTCTTTATACTCCAGGTAGTTGTTGACACACGAATTAAGCTCGATGCCATAGATGATGAACAGCATGGCCATGCTAACCACCGGAACTCCGATTGTAATACCGAATGTCCGGCTGCATACCTCTGCCAGCGTGACCCAGCAAAGATAATCCACCATTTTGTTAAACGTGCGCCGCCACATTCTTGAAGGACGAATTTCTTCTTTTCGCTTCTTGGCGGCAAGGATACCGAATCGGAGGTCGACCAATACGAGCACCATGCCGAGAAGAAGCCACGGGGCGAGATGGGAATAAAACTCGCTCAATACCATTCCTACGGCTGCCATCACTGCGGAAAACAGATTATTGGTTTCACTCATTGCTTAATCTCTTGTGTCGTTGAATTATGGTTCAAAATTAACGACAAATCCCCGCTCTCATAGTATCGCGGTTGAGCAATCAGCCGAACCATGATGTTCAGCGTCAATACTCAACCGCTCCAAAAAACGAACTTGATGATGAATGTATGCCTTTACATCACATCGACCTGATGGATGTCTTCGTGAATCTCTTCTTCCGAAGAAACGTGGGGTGCCATGACAGGCTCGATGACCTCTGCGGGCTTCTTGGCGATACGGGGAAGACTATGCAATTCTTGGCGATCCGGTCAGTGCCGGACCTGCCGAAACCTCCGCCTCTGCTCTTACAGGTGAGCTTTTCTACGGGCCGGAGGTAAGGCGAGCCGACGTTGTAGAACGTCATCTGTGCGATTCTCGTACCTGCCTTGATCATGAATGCCTCATCGTTGTTCTTCAACAGCACATGAACCTCGTCGGTATAGTTGGGATCAACTTTCCCGGTCTGGACGTCTGCGTCGAAATAGTGACGGCCGCTCATAGTCTTCTTGACGGGGATGAACCCGAACAACTTGCGAGGGACTTTATACTCGCCGTAGCCGATGATACCACGGAGCGTACAGCCACTCCGGGCCTCAATCTTGGCCTCCACCCCAAAGGGGAGGTTGATGGCGAATCGCATGGGAATGCGGCAGCGGGAATGTGCCGGAACGTGGAAATCTTCGGGAACGGTAAGGTCATAGCCTATCGACCCGCTCTTGGCTCTTGTGGGCTTTTCAAACGTGTCAGAGAGCGGCTGTATCTCAAACTCTCTGCGTTTGATTGTTTTTGAAAATTCTTTCTTTGCCATTTTATCAGTTGCTTGTGATGAGTGAAGACGATCGGACTTGAACCGATGACCTGCTGTCGAGGGGATTAAGCCAACCACTCCGCGCCTTTCGTCGGTGGTTATCATGTGCGCCGCTGTTCCTTGCTGCCGCTCTGTCCAACTGAGCTACGTCTTCGTGATAAGGGCAAACGCCAGACTTGGCGAATGGCGTTTGCCGGAGGTGGTAACTAACTTGCGGTTACTGCTTGGCGAAAGTTACTCGGAGTGACTTGGATTGTGTCTTTGCAGGGGCGAACACGGTACGGACTTCCCCGGTTTCTTTATCCAGGAAGTCGACCGAATCGTCGATGGCTTTCAGGAACATCTCGCGGGCTTTCAGCTTTGAGTCGATGGCTTTCTTCTGACGCATAAGTGAGAGGTATTCGGGGTCTTGAGAGGACTCGTAGTCGTAGCGGGTCGTGGTTGTAAGAGCAACCTTTGCCCCGTTGAACACCGGGAGTTCCTTTCCGCAACGTGCTACGGCACCCATCGTGCGGCTTACGATTTCATCGTTCTTGAGGAACATTTCGCAGACATCGGCAACAGCCTTAATCTGGATGAACGCCTGCATCGGGTCAACGGTTCCATCAAGAACCTGCGACACGAGGTCTTGTACGATTGTAGATTGGGTGGCTTTGCTTAACGAGGGAGCCGCCATCACCTCCTGGAGGGCATTGTTCGTATCCATACGTCTCATTCGTCTTTTGAGTTCTTGGTTGCTTTGTAGTCACGGACTGATATCATGAACATGCTGTAAACGATGTACCACATGACACCGGCCACAAGGTAGCCGATGAAACCGAAGTGGCCTGCGATAGCATGAACCACGATACCGATGGTGATGAGAATGAGGGCCAAGCCCCCGAGAACGACCTGATAGCCGTCCATGATTAGCAGAAATGTCTTTTCTTTCATCATCTTTCGTTTTTCGTTACTAAATCTTATTTGCTCGAATGAGGGAGTTTTAATCCCTGCTGCAAAGGTAGTAATAAATTTTGAAATGACAATGCGTTTTGCAAATATTTTTGATAATATTTTCAGTGTTATCATATAAGCAATTTATCTTATATATTGCATCTTTGATAATACATCCGCGACTTTACCTCAGGGTCAAAACTTGTTTTGACTAAGAACTCTTTAGAGTTCTAAATATATAATATATTCTATATTCTTTAGGTAAGGTCGTTTTGTCGCGCAGTGCCTTCCACTTTGGAATGTTAAAGGGTCGGTGACCTTGGTCTATGCTTGGACGCTTGATAAATCAATTCGTTCTTAACTTACTGATATATACTTTATTGCCCAAACTGTTTCCTGGTCGTTTGTCTGACATCCCGAAATGTTAATTGAATTGGTGGCCGGACGGTGGCTGGTCGTTGGTTGGTCGCTAAAATCACTGAATTTTCACAATATTTTACAGATTTTCACAGATTTTCACGCCAAATCAGCCCCATCGGTCAGTTAACGTGAAGGCAGGCAGCTCTTGCCGGAGAGGGGGCATAACGCACATTGTCCTCGTTTGCCTTGAGAACTTTGCGGAATACGGTCATCACATTCACCCGGTGCTGTAACGGCCAGCGGTCTTTTTTAGGCATCTTCTTGATGAAATTGTTGACATCACCTATCATGCCGTCGATATAGCCCAGGAACTCTACGATAGGGAATTCCTGCCTGAACCATTCTTCTATCAGCAAATGACCGTTAGCGGGCTTGAACGGCTTGTCGCTTTGCACCGGTGCCGCTGGTGCCTGTGCCGCTTTGGGACGCGGTTCCGTCATCGGCTCTTCCAGAGGAACGGGTACCGGGGCCGGAGCGAAAGTGCGCTCTTTGGCGACTGACTTATAATGCTCCACTACCTGCGATGAGGTGTACTCATTGAGCGACTTTTCGTCAAGTTCGCTGATGGCCAGCGACATGCTGGGGTTGGCCATAGACCATAGCACGGTGTTGACTATCCACCGGCGGGATTCGTTGGCGGGGGGGGCACCATCATGTAGTACA
>OGQT01001498.1_pt1 | contig 18467 bp, 15 predicted proteins | sample 1553261 | NCBI WGS metagenome assembly OGQT01 (sample SAMEA2579992, study PRJEB22360) | human gut metagenome | biome: human gut; feature: human-associated habitat; material: faeces | place: Denmark | collected 2008/2010
ACTCGGCATACGATGCGGTATCGGCCAGCAGCTGGCGGCCGATCTCCTGCTCGATCACAGGTTTCCCCTGCATGAATTTCTCGAGCTTGCGGATGTCTTTGGCCGAGTAATAGGTGATGCACTGCCCCTCGCCGCCGTCGCGCCCGGCGCGGCCGGTCTCCTGATAGTATCCTTCGAGCGACTTGGGCATGTCGTAATGCACCACATAACGCACGTCGGGTTTGTCGATGCCCATGCCGAAGGCTATCGTGGCCACGATCACGTCGACCTGCTCAAGCAGGAAGGCGTCCTGGTTGGCCGAGCGCGTGGCCGAGTCCATGCCGGCGTGATAGGGGAGGGCGGCGATGTTGTTCACCTTGAGCAGTTCGGCCAGCTCCTCCACTTTCTTGCGGCTCAGGCAGTATATGATGCCCGATTTGCCCTCGTTGGCCTTGATGTAGCGTATGATGTCGCGGTCTACATTGGCGGTCTTGGGTTTGATCTCGTAGTAGAGGTTGGGGCGGTTGAACGATGACTTGAACACCACAGCCTCGGTCATGCCGAGGTTCTTCTGGATGTCATGCTGTACTTTCGGTGTGGCCGTGGCGGTGAGCGCGATTACCGGTCGCGGGCAGATTTCGTTGATTATCGGGCGGATGCGCCGGTATTCAGGCCGGAAATCGTGTCCCCACTCAGAGATGCAGTGGGCTTCGTCAACGGCATAGAACGATATGGAAACCGTTTTTAAAAACTCGATGTTGTCTTCTTTGGTCAGCGACTCCGGGGCCACATACAGCAGTTTTGTCTTGCCCGAGAGCACATCGGCCTTTACCTGGTCGATGGCGGCCCGGTTGAGCGACGAGTTCAGGAAGTGCGCCACGCCGTCGTCGGCCGAGAAGTTGCGCATCGCGTCCACCTGATTCTTCATCAGGGCAATCAGGGGCGAGATGACCACAGCGGTTCCCTCGGAGATGAGCGCAGGCAACTGGTAGCAGAGCGATTTGCCGCCACCGGTGGGCATCAGCACAAACACGTCATTCCCCTCGATGAGCGAGAGGATGATCGCTTCCTGGTTTCCCTTGAATTTGTCAAAGCCGAAGTTTTTCTTCAGGGCTTCCGACAATTGCTGCTTGGTTGTCATGGAGTCGGTTGAAAGGTTAAAACGGGGAGTGAGGATGGTATATGGGGTCAGGGGCGGCTGCCATGATGCACTGTGCGCGGCCACCGCCCGGCGGGTGTCAGGTAGAGGCCTTGGCGGCTTTGGCCTGAGCCTTTTTAGGGCGCGCTGTCTTTGCCGCGGCAGCGGTGCCGTCGGCAAGTTTCTCGTCGGTCGCGGCCTCGCTGTTGAGCTCGTAGTGCGACTCCTGGAGCTTGCGCACCACATAGTCGGGGGTGACGGTGAATTTCTTCACGCCCGACGACGGCGAGTCGAACATGGCGTCGATCATCACGGTCTCCACGATGGCGCGCAGGCCGCGTGCGCCGAGCTTGTATTCTATGGCCTTGTCGACGATGGTGTCGAGTGCATCGGGCTCGAAAACGAGTTCCACGCCATCCATGGCGAACAGTTTCTCATACTGCCGTGTGATGGCGTTTTTCGGCTCGGTGAGCACACGGCGCAGGGCGTCGCGGTCAAGGGGCTCGAGGTGGGTCAGGATGGGGAGACGGCCTATGATTTCGGGAATCAGGCCGAACGATTTCAGATCCTGGGGCGCCACATAGTTCAGCACGTTGTCGGCCGTCACGCGGCGGCGCTTGTTGTCGGTGGCGTAACCTACCACGTGGGTGTTGAGGCGCTGGGCTATCTTGCGCTCTATGCCGTCGAAGGCACCGCCGCAGATGAAGAGGATGTTCTTCGTGTCGACGGGTATCATGCGCTGTTCGGGGTGCTTGCGGCCACCTTGCGGGGGCACGTTCACCACCGACCCTTCAAGCAGTTTCAGCAGTCCCTGCTGCACGCCTTCGCCCGATACGTCGCGGGTAATCGAGGGGTTGTCTCCCTTGCGGGCTATTTTGTCGATTTCGTCTATGAAGACGATGCCTTTCTCTGCCTTGGCCACATCGTAGTCGGCCACCTGTAGCAGGCGGGTGAGCAGGCTCTCGATATCCTCGCCCACATAGCCGGCCTGGGTGAGCACCGTGGCGTCGACAATCGTGAACGGAACCTTTAGCAGACGGGCTATTGTCTTTGCCAGCAGGGTCTTGCCTGTGCCTGTGGGGCCCACGAGCACGATATTCGACTTCTCGATGTCGACATCATCGTCTTTCGCCTGGGCCAGACGTTTGTAGTGGTTGTAGACCGCTACCGACAGGTAGCGCTTGGCGCTGTCCTGACCGATGACGTACTGGTCGAGGTATTCCTTGATTTCCTGAGGCTTGGGGATGCTGTCGAGCTCGACTGCATCGGTTTTCTTGGCCTCGTCGTGATTGCGGTATTCGGCAAGTATGTCATGAATCGAGTCGGCACACTCGGCACACAGGTATATGCCGGGGGTGACGGCCGAGGGTATCAGTGCCTCGGATTCGGATGCCGGGCGTCCGCAGAACGAACAGCTTTCGTATTTCTTTTTTGCCATTCCCTATTGAGAGGGTGATTATTGTATCTATGTAACGGATGCGGGGATGTGGTGTGTCGCCCGCGATAAGCAACCTCATGGGTGATTCAGCGGGGTTGCTTACAATATGAAAGCAGTTTTCCCGGGGGGCATGGCGCCCCGGGAAAACCGTGTTGTCGTCAGCCTTTTGCCTTGATGAGCACGCGGTCGACCATGCCGTAGGCCTTGGCCTCTTCAGCCGTCATCCAGTAGTCGCGGTCAGAGTCGGTCTCGACTTTCTCGATGGGCTGGCCCGAGTGGTTGGCGATGATCTCATAAAGCTCGTGTTTGAGCTTGAGGATCTCGCGGGCTGTGATCTCGATATCCGATGCCTGGCCCTGGGCGCCACCCATGGGCTGGTGTATCATCACGCGCGAGTGCTTGAGGGCGAAACGTTTCCCCTCTGCGCCGCTTACCAGCAGTACGGCGGCCATGGAGGCGGCGATGCCGGTGCAGATGGTCGCCACGTCGCTCGACACGTACTGCATCGTGTCGTATATTCCCAGACCGGCATATACCGATCCGCCGGGCGAGTTGATGTAGATGTTGATGTCTTTGCCGGGATCTGCCTGGTCGAGGTAAAGCAGCTGGGCCTGTATAACGTTGGCGGTGTAGTCGTTGACTTCGGTGCCGAGGAAGATGATGCGGTCCATCATCAGGCGCGAGAACACGTCCATCTGGGCTACGTTGAGCTGGCGCTCCTCGATGATTGTCGGCGAGATGTAGCTCGAACGTATGGCCGAGTTGCTTGCCGAAGTGTATTGGTCAAGTGCCAGGGAGTTCATTCCCAGGTGCTTGACGGCATAGTTACGGAAATCGTTTGTCATATCTGATATTCTGTTTTTCAAATTTTAATAAAGGCTTATTTAATCCCGGGCCGTAAGCCGGCCCCTTGTAAGCCAAATCTAATTCAAAGATAGTAAAAATTTCGCAATTCCGTGCAATAGTTAGTGTATTTAGCGCAAAAATCTTTGAGAAATCTGCGGGCATGCGATAAATCCGGGTTGATTTCCGCGCAACACGAGGGCGTTGCAGAACTCTGCTGATAGTAGGGACATGCCTTTGGCATGTTAGATTATCTCGTTGGCAATCAGCCAAACATCGCAAAGCGATGTCCCTACAAATTAGGCGAAAACCGAGTTCGCAACACCCTCGAGCTACGCGGAAATCTTCCCGGTTGCCGGATGTCACAAACTTTAAACGCCGGGTGAAAACAAGGCAGGGAGCCGGCCTTCTGGCTGACTCCCTGCCTGCGTTATGCGGTTATTGCGCCGGGGTATTATTCTGCGTCGGGGTTGGCGAGTTTCTTGAACTCGTCAAGCGACACGGTCTTCTCGTCAAGGGTGATGAGGGCCTTGATGACGTTGAAGAGCTTGCGGTTGGCTACATCCTGGTGGATACGGCGGGCGTAGTTCTTGTCTTCGAGAATCTTTTTTGCGTAGCTGGTAAGGGTCTCGTCGTCCATGTTGGTCATGCCGTACTGGGCGAACTGGTTGTAGGCGAGGCCTTTTGCAAAGCCGAGCAGATCCTCTTCGTTGACCTTGATGTCATGCTTGCGGGCGATAGAACCCTCGATGAGCTCCCATTTGATGCCGGGAATCATCTTGTCGAAGTCGGCGTCGACGGTCTCGGGGGTGAGTTTCTCGTCGCGGGCCACGAGCCACTTCTTCAGGAAGGTGGCGGGCAGCTCGAAGTTGCCGAACTCTTTCACGATCTGATCCTGCACGTCGCGGTTGAACATCATCTCGCTGTTAGGGGCGAGCTGGGCGGCGATCATCTTCTTCAGTTCCTCGTAGTAGGCCTCCTCGTCGGCGATATTGCCGCCGGCGAACACCTCTTTATAGAACTCCTCGTTGTGCTCGGCGGGTTTCACCACGATGATTTCCGAGATTGCCATCTCGAAATTGTCGTGCAGGTCGGCCACTTTCTCCTTGTCGACGTGGAGCATCGAGGCGAGTTCGGCGGCGTTGCCGTCGCATGTGTTCCAGGGGTTGAATACAACCTTGTCGCCCACTTTCTTGCCGGTGAACTTCTCGGCCTCGGCCTTGTCCTTGAAGAACATGGGAGCTACGATGCCGTCGATTACCTGGATGGCCTCTTCGTCAGAGCGCACGTTGCCTTCGGCATCGAGCTGCATCAGGGCGCCTTTCACGAGGGCTTTCTCTGTAACCTCCTCGCCGGGAACCTGTGCGCCGAAACGCTCGCGCAGGGCGGCGTCCTGCTGGTCTACCATATCCTTGGCCACCTCGATGGTGTAGAAGGGGGCGTGGAAATCTTTGGTGAGGTCGACCTCTACCTCGGGGGCGAGCCCGATTTCATATTCAAAGGTGTAGTCTTTGTCGTTGAGGTTGACTTCTTTCACTTCTACGGGAAGGGGCTCGCCGAGGATGTCGATCTTGTTCTCGCGCAGATAATCGATTACGGCGCGGAACACCTCTTCGTTGAGCACGTGGCTCTTAACATCCTTGCCGAAACGGCGGCGGAGCTGGTCGAGTGACACATGACCCGGGCGGAAACCGGGAATCTGGCGCGTACGGCCTATTTCTTTGAGTTCTTTGTTTACTTTGTCGAGATAGTCGTTTTCGGTGACCTCTACTTTGATGCGGCCTTCCAGATCGGAAGTCTTTTCAAGTGTTACCTGCATGGTAAAATAGTATGTATTTTTTGTTTAATTTTTTTCAGCATGCAAAATTAAGCCTAAAAATCCGATTAACCAATTTACGCGCTCACTTTTTTGTATATGTGGCTGTCATGGCTGTATATGAGGAGGTCAAAGGCTGTATAAAGAGTTAAAATTGCTTAAAACAACATATATCCGGTTTTATGCCATATATGTAAGCCTTAACTTTGTGAGTTAAATCGACAGAAATGGATTGCATTATCAAATATGAAGATGTGGAGGTGCTCAGAAAGGAGCTCGTTGTGCTCAAGCACGCCACATTTCAGGTAAATGCCGGCGAATTCGTGTATCTGATAGGGCGCGTCGGCTCGGGCAAATCATCGCTGATGAAGTCGATGTATGCCGAGATTCCCCTTTTCAGCGGCAGTGCCGATGTGCTCGGGCGTGACCTTATCGGCATAGCCCGGCGCGAGATTCCGATGCTGCGCCGCGACATCGGAATCGTCTTCCAGGATTTTCAGCTGCTGACCGACCGCAATGTGTACCAGAACCTCATGTTCGTGCTCGACGCCACCGGCTGGAAAGACAAGGATGAGAAGGAGGCCCGCATAGAGTCATGCCTGCGGCAGGTGGGCATGGCCAATAAGTCGTACAAGATGCCGCACGAGCTTTCAGGTGGCGAACAGCAGCGCATCGTCATAGCCCGCGCCCTGCTGAACAAGCCGCGCCTGATACTGGCCGACGAGCCTACCGGCAACCTCGACCCCGAGACCGGCCAGCAGATTTTCGACCTGCTGAGGTCGTGCACCGCCGACGGCACAGCTGTCATCATGGCCACACACAATATGTCGCTGGTAGATAAGTTTCCGGCACGCACCATGCGGTGCGAGGGCAAACAGCTCATTGATTCACAGGCTCAGTCAGCCGAGGGCTGACAAAACTGTCACACATACCGCTGTAAAGAATGAAAGTAATGAAGTTCGGGGGCACCTCGGTGGGCTCCGCAGACAGAATAAAGCATGTGGCCTCGCTCATCACAGGGCGCGGCCAGAACATTGTGGTGCTCTCGGCCATGTCAGGCACCACAAACACGCTGGTTGAGATCGCCGGCTACCTCAGGCGCCACAACATCAACGGCGCAAAAGACATAATCAACACTCTTGAGAAGAAATATTGCCAGACGATAGCCCTGCTCTTCTCTACGGTCGATTACCGCATGGAGGCCGACGAGGAGATCCGCGGCATATTCTCGCATATCCGCGGCCTGTGCCGCGAGCGTTTCGACGAGGATGACGAGAAGGAGATTCTTGCCCAGGGTGAGATGATGTCGACCACGCTGATGTACCTTTACCTGCATGAGCAGGGGGTGAACGCCGCATTTCTGCCCGCGCTCGACTATATGCGTACCGATGTCAACTCAGAGGCCGACAACGAATACATCCACGACCGGCTGACGGCGCTACTCGACGAGAACCCGTGTGCCGAACTTTACATAACACAGGGGTACATCTGCCGCAACAATCTCGGAAAGGTCGATAACCTGCAGCGTGGCGGCTCTGACCTCACGGCATCGCTTGTCGGAGCGGCTGTAAGCGCCGATGAAATAGAGATCTGGACCGACATTGACGGAATGCACAACAACGACCCCCGTTATGTCGACGGCACCAGCCCCGTGGCCGAGCTGCATTTCGACGAGGCCGCCGAGCTCGCCTATTTCGGCGCCAAGATTCTGCATCCGGCTTGCGTGCTCCCCGCCAAGGTCAACAATATACCGGTGCGCCTGCTCAACACGCTCGAACCATCGGCCCGCGGCACCCTCATCCATCACACTGAGCGCCGCAAGGAGATCAAGGCCGTGGCTGCAAAAGACAACATCATCGCCATAAAGATAAAGTCGTCGCGCATGATCCCGGCCTCGAATTTCATGCACCGCGTTTTCGAGATTTTCGACAACTACCGCAAGCCCATCGACATGATCGCCACCTCTGAGGTCGGCGTGACCGTGACGGTTGACTCACCCCTGAAACTCGAGCATATCATCGACGAGCTGAAAGAGATCGGCACCGTGCAGGTCGACGACAACATGACCATAATCTGCGTGGTAGGTGACCTTGACTGGCACAACCGCGGTTACGAGGCCGAGGCGCTCGACGCCCTGCGCGACATCCCGGTGCGCATGGTGTCGTATGGCGGTTCAGACTCTAACATATCGTTCCTGGTCTCGGCCGATGACAAGACCGATGCCCTGCGGGCGCTGTCGCATCGCCTGTTCGATGCGAAGTGACGCTACTGCGGGGCTCAGTTGCCAAGCGACCTGAAAAAAGCTTTGAATTGCCGGTGTGTGCCATATACAGTGATATGGTCTCCGCCGGCAATTCTTGTATCCTTGTCGTCGCCGTCGATGTCGAGAGTCGTGAGGTCTTTGGCCGCTATGCCAAGTAGGTTTGTCTTCTCTTTCGGTCGCGACACCGATATGAGCCGCAGCCCCTTGAGCTCGTCGGCAAGTTCTGAAACGGCAACCCCCACAAGCGTGTCGGGCACGGCGAAGGTGGCCACATAGCTGTCGGCGTCGACGCGCAGGCTCTCCACATGCGAGTCGAGTTCCATCTCGTTCACGAGATCACGGGCGGCGCGCTGCTCGGGCGTCACGATACGAGTCACGTCCAGTCCTTCGAGAATGGCCTGATGCAGTTCGTCAACGGCGCGTGCATAGATTTTCCTGACACCCATCTGGCGCAAAAGGGCTACGGTCTTGATGCTTGCGCCGAAATTCTCTCCGATCGCCACTATGACCAGGTCGACATTCTTCAGCGGCAGTGCGGCCAGCGATGCCGGATCGCAGGAATCAATTATGTATGCCGTGGATACATAATCCTTTATGGCGTCGACATTGGCTTTGTCATGGTCGGCGCAGATTACCTCGTGGCCAAGGTCTGTAAGGTCGCGGGCAAGGTTGCTGCCGTATATTCCGAGTCCGATTATCAGGTATCGCATAACAGTTCGTTTGGTTGGAGGGTTGAACGGATCAGTTGATTATGATGTTTTCGTCGGGTAGGATCACCGGCGGGTCATTGTGGCGTCCGACAACGCCGACGAGGAGCGAAATCAGCCCCACGCGCCCGAAATACATCGCCACGCACAGCAATCCCTTCGACGGGGCCGAAAGGTCTGAGGTGATGCCGAGCGAGGTGCCCACCGTGAACAGTGCCGACGCCGATTCGTAGACAAGCGCCTTTACCGGCAGATGCGGCTCAAGTCCCACTAAGGTGATTGTTACGACGAAGAATGCCACTATCGAGAGGCTTATCACGGCGTGTGCCATGCGTATCGAGCCGCGTGCGACGGTGCGGTTGTGGGCCGTCACACGGTCACGGCCAAGTATCACGGCTTTGAGGTTGAGCAGCATTACGGCAAACGTGTTGACCTTTATGCCGCCGGCCGTCGACTGTGAGGCACCACCGATCCACATCAGCAGTATGAACATTATCACCGTGACGTCGAGGAAACGGGCCGGATTCACCGAACTGAACCCCGACGAACGGGGCACCGTGGCATTGAAGAATGACTGCGCGGTCTTTTCCCACAGCGACATGCCGGCCAGGGTGTTGTCATATTCAAAGATAAAGAACGCCACTGCAGACAGAGCCAAAAGCCATGCTGTGGTTATCAGCACAATCCGGGTATTGAGGTCGAGCAGGTGTGCTTTGCGTCCCCTAACGGTGCGTCCGGTAACGCGGTGCCAAAGAATGCTTAATTTCCGGCGCCCTGCCTGGTAGAAGTTGACAAGGATGGGGAATCCGATGCCCCCGGCTATGACCAATATGGCTATCACGACATACACCATCTGGTTCGATTTCAGCAGAGCGGGATTCGACAGACTCCCTTCGACGTTCGAGAAACCGGCGTTGCAGAACGCTGACAGCGCGTGGAAGGCCGAGAACACCACCTCGTCATGCACGCTCATGTCGAGGGTGCCGTGCACCGTCAGGAAAATGGCCGCGGCCCCGACGGCCTCTATGGCAAGCGTGAACGTGAGGATGTAGATGAGCGTGGGCAACAGTGAGTTGATGGTCTTTGAGTAAATCATGTCCTTGACCATCAGCTGACTGTAGATCGAGGTGTTGCCGCTGAAGAACAGAGCAAAAAAACTTGTGAAGGTTATTACCCCCACGCCACCTACCTGTATCATCAGAGCAAGCACCACGAGTCCGGTGGGGGTAAAGGTCTGCGAGACGTCGAGTGTGGTGAGTCCGGTGATGCATACGGCGCTTGTGGAGACAAACAGCGAGTCAATGTAATTTATCGGGACAACGGTGCAGCGCGGCATCATCAGCAACAGCGAGCCGATGATCACCAGCACGAAGAAACTGCCGGCAAGGATGAGCGACGGGTTGGTGTGGCGTCCGAGCAGTTTGATGATTCCGAAACTGAAATCGACGAACGCGTAGGCCCCCAGGGCGAGATACAGCAGGGGGCGGCCGTAGGCTATGTGTTCCAGCCAGGGAATCCACGGGTTTTCGGGGTGCGGATAAAGCAGCGGCAGCAGGGTCACCAGCACCAGACCCTCGACAATCCATTTTATGACGCGGGTCTGTCGCACGGTGTTTCTGAAATCAAGCAACAGATTGTAGAGAATGTTGACGATGAACACACCCTGTATCACACGCATGCAATGGTGGAGTGAGTTGACTTCGAGCGCTGACCGCTCGAACCCGAACAGCAGGGTCAGGATGGTCAGGCACGCCACCGACGCCAGGAAAGTGATCACGTCGAGCACGGCCGAGCCGGTGCGTATGAGTGCCGTAAAACGTGTCGTGAGACGTCTGTAACCGCGTATGAACCGCTGCCACAGACGTCTCACGTCAGTATATGTGATGCCTGGAAGTGCCATGTCGTTATGTCACTATAACAACCGGGCCGCAGATATTTATTCTGCCTGTGTCATTTTATTTTCTTCAGCTCGAAACCGCAGTTGAGGCCGTCGTAGCTGTTGAGCAGCTGGCTCACGGTCTTCAGTGTCGACTGGCCGGTGATGCTGGCTACGGCATCGACGAGTTTTATGAGTTTCGAGGCGTCGAAGGTGATGGTCATCGAGTTGATCTGTTTCTCGACCTGGGCGTTCATGTTGCCTACGGGTATCTTGCCCAAGGCCTTGAACGAGAACACGAAGTTGCCGGTCGAGCCTTCGGGCGCCACTGAGTATGTCCCGGTAGCCGTGATGCGGGGGAGCTTGAACACAAATGTGCTGTCGGCCGAGAACGTGACCTCAAGGTTATTCATGCCAACCTTCTGGTAATAGGGGGCGATCTTGCTGTTGATCATGCCTGAGGCGGCGGCGCCGCCGGCTTTCTGCAGCAGGTTGTCGCTCTGGAACGTTACGGCAGGCTGTGAGTATTTCCATTCGCCCACGAGATCGGCAACGGTAAGTTTGTCGGTGGAGGTGAGGCCGTTCAGCAGGCCCGACAGGCCTGAAAGCAGGGATGAGGCGCTGCCCTGGCTCTGGCTGTTTGTGCCGGACGATGACCCCTGACCCCCTCCGAGAGCGCCTCCGAGTCCCTGGAGCAGACTGCCGAGGCCGCCCGAACCGGTGCTCTGGTTTTGGGTAGAGGTACCCGTTGTGCCGTCGGGTGTGGCTGAGGTATTGTTTTGCGCAGGGGTTTCTGTTGTCTGTGTGGTCTGGCTGTTCTGCCGGTTCTGGGCGGCCTGTGCGGCTCCGCGCAGAAGTTCGGTGAGATCGGGTGAGGCCGATGCGTTCAGGCTGCCGAAAGCAGCGCATACCAGCAGTGTAAAAAGTAATTTTTTCATCATTTGATTATTAACTTGCCGCAAATTTAACCAAAATCTGTTATCATGACAACTTTATGTCTAAAGTCTTGGTGAAATAACCGTGTTTTGTGATATTTTATGATATAAGGAAGATGAAAGCCGTTATGTATGGCAGTATCGTGCGGCTTAAAACATTTTAACAATAGGTCAATGTGAATATTTGTAAAAAAAGCCGTACCTTTACAAAAATTTTGCAAAGTCATCACTGACGTTTCGTAACGTCCCATGATATGATAAGAAAGATATTGATATTTCTTGCTTTGGCGTTTGCCCTCGGCGCGGTTGACGCGGCGGCCCAGGTTGAGTTCAAAAGAGGACTCGAGCAGGTGTCGTTCATCCCCAAAGGGCAATGGATCACAGGCGTGAGCGTGAGCTTTTCGCAATCCAACCAGAACAGATACCAGTTCCTGATAATCGAAAACCTCTCGGGCGACGCCTATACATTCAAGGTGAGCCCGATGCTGATGTACGCTTTCAAGGCCGACATGGCCGCGGGTGGCAAATTCGCATATACTCGCACCCGCACCCGTCTCGACCAGGCCGACATCGTGCTTGACTCGGAGTCGGATTATGGTGTCGACAATCTTTATGCCATTTCGCAGAACTATTCGGCAATGGCGTGTTTCCGCAACTATTTCAGTCTCGGCAAACAGCGCCGTTTCGGCTTTTTCAACGAGGTGCAGCTGCAGATAGGCGGCGGACAGTCTAAAATCTGCAACGGCCGCGGGGTGGACCTCACCGGCACTTTCGAAGACAACTGGAACGTAAACATCGGCCTGGCGCCGGGCATGATAATGTTCCTGAACAACTATTCGGCCATCGAGGTCAATGTGGGCGTGCTCGGTTTCAACTACAATCACACAAAGGCCACGACCGACCAGATATATCTGGCCAAGCGAGAGTCTAAATCGGCCAACTTCCGCATCAATCTTTTCTCGATTATGTTCGGTGTGGCGTTTTACCTGTAATTCCCCGATGAAATGAAAAAGACAATCATCATCATGCTTGTGGGCCTTGTGGCCGCTGTGATGCCGGGGAAGGTACAAGCCGACATCATCGACAAGGTTCCGGTGCTCGGATCCATGGCGCGCTCGCCGAAGATAATGCTCGACAGTCTGGCGCTCACGAATCCCGACCTTAAGGAAACCGTTATCGTAGGGGGTGACACCGTACCCATCATTCTCCCCCAGAAAAACTATGGCCGTTATGACCGAGGTCTTTACAACTATCTGTTCATACCCAAGGGGCAGTGGTCGTTCGGCCTGATGGCCTCATATGGCGAATTCAGTACCGATGACTACCAGCTCCTCTCGGTGCTCACGAATCTCGACCTGAAGGTGAAGGCCTACTCCATCCAGCCCTCGATCTCATATTTCATCGGCAACAATCAGGCCATAGGCCTCAAGTTCAACTACACCAAGATGAATCTCGACATGCCCTCGATGGGTCTCGACATCATGGCCGACATGTCGTTCACGCTCTCTGACGTGAGCTACTACTCGAACAACTACACCACATCGGTGTCATACCGGAACTATGTGGGTCTGGGGCGTCAGCGTCGGTTCGGCGTGTTCAACGACGTTGACCTGTCGTTCGGTTCCGGGTCGTCGAGGTTCAAACGCTATTACAACGGCGAACTGCGCGACACCCGCACCAATTCGGTCACCGCATCGCTGAATTTTTCGCCGGGTCTGTGCGTGTTCATAATGGACTATGTGAGTTTCAATGTGTCGTTCGGCGTGTTTGGCGTGCAGGTGCATCACGAGAAACAGCATACCAACGGATACCTTGACGGCACGCGGTTCTCGTCGGGAGCCAATTTCCGATTCAACATCTTCAACATCAATTTCGGCATGGCCGTCTACATCTGATCTGTATATATCATGCCCAGACATATAACTGACCGGTTTTTAATTGCTCTGACAGCATTGCTGGCGCTTGTGGCCACAGGCTGTATAAAGAACGACATACCATATCCGCGCATACAGGCCAACTTCACCGAGTTCGAGGCCGAGGGGCTTGCGTCGCCAGCGGCCATAGACACCGTTAACCGCATCATCACGCTCAGCCTTACGGAAGAGGCCGACATCCGCGCGGTAAACGTGACCTCATACGCCATCTCGCCGGGCGCCACCCTTGAGTACGGCAACCTCGCCGAACCTCTGAACCTCACCCGCCCGTATGTGGTGACACTGTTCCGCTATTACGGCTACGACTGGGTGATACGCGCCGAGCAGACCATCGAGCGCTATTTCACGGTCGAGAACCAGATCGGTGCCACTGTCATCGATGCCACCGCGCGCCGTGTCATCGTCACTGTTCCCGAATCGTCGGGGGCCTCGAAAGTAAAGGTGCTTTCACAGAAACTCGGCCCGCAGGGCTCACTTGAGACACCCTATCTTGTGGGTCAGACGGTAGACATGACCGAACCTGTCATCATCGACGTGCAGGCCTGGGGCGAGCGCCAGCAGTGGGAGGTATTCTGCGAGACGGTCAAGAGCACCGTCAACACCCAGTCGGTCGATGCCTGGACCCAGGTGGCCTGGGTGTACTGCTCGGCTGTAGAGGGGCGTGACAACGGTGTGGAATACCGCAAGGCCGGTTCCGAAGAGTGGACCAAGGCTCCCGCATCGTGGATTACCGACAACGGCTCGACTTTCAGCTGCCGCCTGATAAACCTTACCCCCGAGACCGAATACGAGACACGTGCATATTCAGATGATGAACGTGGCGCCGTGCTCTCGTTCACTACCGGCAACATGCCGTTCATCCCCAACATGAGTTTCTCCGAATGGTCCAAGCCGGGCAAATTCTGGTGCCCCTGGGCCGAGGGTACCGAACCCTACTGGGATACCGGCAACAAGGGCGCGGCCACGCTCGGCGACGGAAACGTCTTCCCCACCGACGACACCTCGACCGGCACCGGACAGGCATGTCTAATGCAGACCCGTTTCATCGGCATCGGCGTGCTGGGCAAACTCGGCGCGGGCAGTATCTTTGCCGGCACATACATGAAGACCGTGGGCACGAACGGCGTGCTGTCGTTCGGACGCCCCTTCGACATGCGCCCCACAAAACTGCGCGGCTATGTGAAATACAAGTCGGTGCCTATTGACTACGCACAGGCACCCTATGAAAATCTCAAGGGGCAGCCCGATACCTGCATCATCTGGTGCGCGCTTGTGGATTCAGCCGAACCGTTCGAGATTCGCACGTCGCCATCAGACCGGCACCTCTTCAATCCCGACGGCCCGGAAGTGATTGCCTACGGCAGTTTCCAGTCGGGCAAGGATATTCCGTCATACGTTCCGTTCGAGATTGAACTCAACTATCGGTCGACCTCGCGTGTTCCGAAATATATCCTCATGGTGGCTTCGGCCAGCAAATACGGCGACTATTTCACCGGGGGCAACGGCTCTGACCTGTATATTGACGATTTCGAGCTGTTATACGATTACTGATCACTTTAAAGACACACTAAACATACTGACATGAAAATCGCAGACATGATAAAGGGCGCGGTGCTCGGCTGTGCCGTCTGTGCCTCGGCTCTTACAGCCTCGGCCGACTCGCTTATGTTCGACAATCCCGACAACAAGGCATATTTCGGTGCCCGCGTGGCTCTCGACATCTCGTCGGCCGCAAACGGTGGCGACTTCTACAGCAACAAGACCGGTTTCGCCGTCGGGGCGATCTACAATATCCCTATCAGGGCCAATTTCTATTTCGAACCCGGGCTTTCGCTCTTCTATGACGTGTTCGGCACAATGATACTTAAGATGGATTACCCCAGCTCAGCCCCCGGAAGCACTATTGAACCGGGCAGCCCCGATGACCTGGAGGGTGCCAGAATGTACCAGATTGACGGCACGATCCGCAACCTCGGTTTCCGCGTGCCGCTGAACTTCGGCTATCATTTCGATTTCGGCGAGGATCTGCGTGTAAGGGTGTTCACCGGCCCCCAGATCAACGTGAGCTACTTTGCCCGCTATTACCAGAACCGCACCTACACGCCGTTCAGCGGCGAGATAAAGTCGTCGTCGCGCTCGGCGTTCGGCACCGGCGGTTTCAAGCATTTCGACGCACAGTGGAACATCGGCGCCGGCCTTGATTACGGCAATTATTCGATTGACCTGGCCGGCTCTATCGGCATGACGCGCCTCTGCGACGCAGTCGAGCCGTTCCGCAAGAACATACGCCGCAACATCTTCTCGATAACCCTCGGTTATAACTTCTGAAGACTCATTTTACAGGCGCCCGGAGTCGCGGTAAGAGAAATACCCTCCGGGCCCTACAATGACGTGGTCATGTATGCTGATGTCGCATATCTTGGCCACGTCAATTATTTTTCGTGTGAGGCGGTCATCCTGGGGCGACGGCACAAGGTTTCCCGACGGGTGGTTGTGCACCAGAATCAGTCCTGACGAGAGGTGGTCGATGGCGCTTTTGGCTATCAGACGGGCGTCGACAACCGTAGCGGCCAGGCCTCCGCGCGCCATGCGCTCGGCGAACTGCACGCGGTTGGCGTGGCTGAGATGCAGAATCCAGAACTCCTCGCAGTTAAGATGCGCGAGTTTGGGACGCATGTAGCGGTAGACATCCTCGCTTGACGTCATCTGCGGGTCCCTTACGCCGAAGTCGGCCTGGCACCGGGCGCCGAAGGTCATCGCCGCCACAAGCAGGGTGGCTTTAGCCTGCCCCACGCCCTTGTATGACCTGATGAAATCGTGCACCGAACGCCGCGCCAGCACACGCAGGCGGTTGTCATTGTCGACAAGAATCTCGCGGGCCAGCTCAAGCACCGATTTGCCCGGGACGCCCGAGCCGAGCAGCAGCGCCAGCAGTTCGGCGTCGGAAAGGGCGTCAAACCCCTGGCTGAGGGCTTTCTCGCGCGGTTTGTCATCGTCGGCCATCTCGCGCATCATCATCGGCGCGCGGCGGCTGTCATCTTCCAGACCGGTGTTGTATTTCTTAGGTTCCATGGCGGAGGAGGGGATATGAGTTTCCTATGTATCCGGGTACGGCGCACTTATTTGCCTTTGCGCAAGGCAATCTCTTCGGCCTCGTCGCGCCCCTGACCCATGACAATCTTCAGGAAGAAGGCCTTCAGGAATCCGCAGCCGTAGCCGCCGAGCTGTATCATCGACGCGGGCACGGCCTTGGCGGCAATCGTGAGCGAGCGCGTGGCCGCCAGGGCGCACACGAAAATCGCCGCGATATACAGCCCCAGGGGCAACAGCCACCAGGGCGACCACACCACGGCCATCACGAGCATGAACAGGCATCCGAGCACGAAGGCGGCGGGCAGCAGGTGTACTGCTTTCAGCGAGTCGGGGTAGAGCAGTTTCAGCGTTATGCGCGACATGCCGAAGACATAGACCTGACGGGCGAACTTGCGGAAGTCGACGCGGCGCTTGTGGTAGACAGGCAGGTCGGGATAAAGACCGATGGAGAATCCCGCCTGACGTATGCGTGTGGACATGTCTATATCCTCGGAGAACATCTCCCGGAACCCCCCGACATGGCGGTAGACCTCGCGCGAGAAACCCATGTTGAAGGTGCGCGGGGTGAATTTCTCAAGACTCACCTTGCCGCCGCGTATGCCGCCGGTGGTGAGGAACGATGTCATGGCGTGGTTTATGGCCTTCTGCGTGGTGGTGAACGACTTGTCGGCCGCGTCGGGGCCTCCGAAGCAGTCCCAAGGTTTCTCGGCCATCATCCGCGTGAGTTTCTCGAAATAGTCGTGCGGAATCACGCAGTCAGAGTCGAAGAATATGAAATAATCGCCTGTGGCGCGTTCCATGCCGTAGTTGCGGGCTATCGAACGCCCCTCGTTCTCTTTCGCGAAATATCTTACGGGGAGACCTTGGGCTGCGTAGCGGTCGGCCTGCTCCTTGCATGGAACGGTAGAGCCGTCTTCGACAAGAATCACCTCGAAACAGTCGCGGCGGGTCTGCGCCGCCAGGCTTGCCAGCAGTTCGTCAACCTCGTCGGGGCGGTTGTAGACAGGAATTATAATCGAGTATTTCATATCGGGGGAGGGGCGAGAGGAATGGGAGAAATGGGAGAAATGTGAGGAATGGGGTTCGTGGGGGGTCAGTCCATGCGCGACTTGTAGTCGGCGTAGTCGAAGTGCCGGAGGGTTTCAAGGTGGCCGTCGGCATGGCACAGCACCAGGTCGGGGTGTGAGATACCGTTGAACATGTTGGTCTTCACGGTGGTGTAGTGGTTCATGTCCTCGAACGTCAGGCGGTCGCCGCGTTTCAGCGGGGCGGCGAAGTCCCAGCCGTCAACAAAGTCACCGCTGAGGCATGAGTTTCCGCCGATGCGGTAATGGTGCGCCGCGCCTTCGCGGCTTTCGGTTATCGCGGGTGTATAGGGCATTTCGAGGCAGTCGGGCATGTGGCAGGCAAACGATGCGTCTATTATGGCTGTCGCCACCCCCTGGTTCTCTACCACGTCGACTACCGAGCAGATCAGGTCGCCGGTGCGCCAGGTCCAGGCGCTTCCGGGTTCGAGAATCACGTGCAGGTTCGGGTGACGGCGGCGGAAATCCTTGAGCAGGTTCACGAGGTGACGGGTGTCATAGCCTTCGCGCGTCATCAGGTGTCCGCCCCCCATGTTCACCCATTTCAGCTGCGGCATGAAATGGCCGAACTGTGCCTCGAAGGCGCCCAGCACCTTCTCAAGGTCGTGGCTCGACGATTCGCACAGGGCGTGGAAATGGAACCCCTCGATGCCGTCGGGCAATGTATCGCCCAGCATGGCGGCTGTGACGCCGAAACGGCTGCCCGGCAACGCCGGGTTGTATATGTCGGTCTCAATGACCGAACACTCGGGATTCACCCTCAGCCCCGGCGACACCCCTGCGGCAATGGCCCGGGGTGCGAACCGGTTGAACTGGTCGAGCGAGTTGAACGTGATGTGCGAGCTCCCGGCCAGGTATTCGTCTATGGTGCTGTCGGTATAGGCCGGGCAATATGAGTGCACTTTGCGGCCCAGTTCCTCGTTGCCGAGGCGCAGTTCGTTGAGCGACGAGGCCGTCGATTTCACACCGTATTCCCTGAAGATTCCGAAAGTCTTCCACAAGGCATTGGCCTTGAAGGCCATGATAATCTCCACGCCGGCATCGGCGGCGACACCGGTTATCAGCGACAGGTTGCGGCGCAGGCGCTCTTCGTATACTATATAATATGGTGTATCCAAGTCAGTCGAGTATTTTGAATCGGGCGAATTTGAGCATGAGTTTCTTCTGGTCGGCTCCCGAGAAGAGCACGTTTATCTTTGCTCCGGTAGGGTCATCCTCTATCGAGACGATGCGGCCGTGTCCGAAACGTTCGTGCAGAATCTCCATGCCGTCGGCAAGTTCACCGACAGTGTGACGGCTGAAATCGCCGGAGCCGGCGGGGGGGGCGGCCGCCCGGGCCTTCCCTGCCCGAACGGTTCTG
>OGQT01001504.1_pt1 | contig 18377 bp, 16 predicted proteins | sample 1553261 | NCBI WGS metagenome assembly OGQT01 (sample SAMEA2579992, study PRJEB22360) | human gut metagenome | biome: human gut; feature: human-associated habitat; material: faeces | place: Denmark | collected 2008/2010
CATTAAAACAAGTATCAATATCACCGTACTTTCCTTGAATCGCCGCGATAATATTAAAATTTAACATCAATTGATACGTTTTACCATCAAACTCAAAAGGAACAGTTTTTTCTTTTACATTACATTTCATTTAAAATCAACCTCCCAGTTCAGCCGGTGTGAATTTCGATTTAATGAACTCTAACGCTTCATTTTCTGCGTCAAAAATCTTCATATATTTCCAATTACCAGCGTTATCGGAAGTACCTTTTCCCGTGATACTCGGTGTGTTCCAAGTGATACTATCTCCTTTGGTTGTGCATTTTTCAGCCGGTGGTGTGAATTTCACTTTTGGAAACCAAACCGCAACATAAGTTGTAACATTTTCCACCATTTCACCCTTTACAAAACCAAAACCAACATATTTTGCAATATCGTTGATATTCGCCTTGACTTCTTTGTTGTCCTCTGCAACCGTTTGTCCGAATAATGCGGTAAACGCTTCTACAGGTAAAGATGTTGTATTAAGTGTAACATCAAGATCTTTAAATTCTTTTACATATTCCATTGAAATCTCATTTTTTCTCCAATTAATCCAACCGTTATAGCATCCTGCAAATTCATAAGGATCATATTCATCAAATCTAGCTGCTATTACTTCATATTCTAAAAATGCACTACAAATATTTACGTAATCATTATTTTTTAGTAACTTGAATGCTTTATCGTATGAAATTTTATACTTTTTTCTAAAATTTTCTAATGAACTCACTGTATTTTGTTGAGTTAAACCTAAATCATAGTTATTAGGCGCATTGTAGCTAACCTCTCCACTTGAAGTAAAGTTACCTCTTGTTTCTGCATAAATTATAGAAAAAGTAAAATCAACTGGCCATTTATTTAATACTGATTGTTCATATATAAAACGTTGAACAGGTGCACTTAATTTACAATCTGGGTAAATCTTATCTGATTTTTTCCAATCTATTGATTCTAATTGTTTTTGTCTTGTTTTTATATCTTTTATTGATTTGCACTTTTTATAATGTTTTAATATTTTTTCTTTTCTTTCTAACTCATTCTTTATTTGTTCTTTCTTTTGATATTCTTTTCTTTCTTTTTCTTTTATTTTAGTATCGGCTATATAGAAATCTAGATCTTGATGTAGTTCTATTTTACTAGTCGTTGTTAACTCTTTATCTGTTGTTATTTTTGGTGATTGGCTGGATAGGCAAATTGCTGTTACAACACCAATGGTTGTCATTCTTTTTAACTTGAACTTTTTTAATCTTTTATTCTGTGATGTATTTTTTTCTTCTTTTTGTTTGTTTATTAATTCAATGTATTTTTCTAATTCGTCGTTATGAGTTTCTTCATAATCCTTCTTTATCATATTTGATAACTTTATTTTTAAATCAGTACCTAATATTTCTAGGTAACTAGGTAAGATTGCGATATGTTTTTCATTTAATATATCTAATATCAACTGTTCTGTTTCTTCCTTTGAATGATAAAACTTATATGATTCAATAAAATCATTAATTAAAAATTCAAAATCTATACTTTTATCATCGAAATTCATCTTTAGCCTCCTTTCTTTACACACAATCGTAGATTTTATCATAATTTATGAAATGTGTCAAATTAATTTCTTATATTCGTCTATACAAAATAATCATTTTTTCATAGAATAACTTAGATTGTTAGGAGGATTTTATGATTCAATGGTTTAATAATTTGGGATATCCAGTTCAAGCTTTACTTGCTACATTATTTACATGGTTTATAACCTTACTAGGTGCTTCTGTTGTTTTTTTGTTTAAGAAAATAAATAAAAATGTTATGGATGCGATGTTAGGGGTTGCAGCTGGTGTAATGATTGCTGCTTCATTTTTTTCTCTACTCTCACCAGCAATGGAAATGGCTAAAGTGTTACATTTAACAGTTTGGGTTGTTTGTTTAATAGGTGTTTTATCAGGAGCTGTCTTACTTTTTTTAGGTGATAAGATCTTTGATATTATAGAAAAGAAAAAGAAAATTACTAATAGTTCTAGTTTTAAAAGATGTCTTATGCTTATTACATCAATAACTTTGCATAATATTCCAGAAGGACTTGCTGTTGGAGTTGCATTTGGTTCATTATTTTATGGACTAGAGGGAGCAACAACTACAACTGCATGTATGCTGGCACTTGGTATTGGTCTTCAAAACTTTCCAGAAGGAATGGCTGTGTCACTTCCTTTAAGACGTGAAGGTATGAGTAGAAAAAAAGCATTTTTTTATGGACAACTTAGTGGTTTTGCAGAACCTATTGCTGGAGTTATTGGAGCGATACTAGTTATAAAGGTTAGAACACTTTTACCATATCTATTGGCATTTGCAGCTGGAGCAATGATATATGTGGTTGTAGAAGAATTAATACCAGAAAGTCAAACAAATAAAAAGAAAGACCTAATGGCTTTCTTTACATTAATTGGATTTTCAATTATGATGATTATGGATATAGCACTTGGTTAAAAGATAGTTTTAGATATAATTTCTAAAATTATCTTTTTTATTTTGTATGTTATGACTTTGTTATTTCAACTACGGCTAATAAGCCGGATGGTGTTGCTGGATTTGCTGATGGATATGTTTTTAACGAGCCTGATGTGTTAAGTCCCCAGACTAATGAACCATTTGTATTTGAAGTTGCAATATAAGGGTTCTGAGGATATAAAGAAAAATTAAAGTAAAGACTAGGTGAATGAATTTTGTTTATTTCTTGGACTGTTATAAGCCTAGCTCGACCTGATGCACTGTAAGTATATGAATTGGACGTACAACTACCTACAGATTCACATTGTGTGTATGCATTTGTATTATTAAAATTAGTGACACCTAAGGTATAGGTTTGCAAATTTACGTTTGTCCAATCACTAGTAGCTTCATTTAATGCTGTTAAAACCGCATCCGGAACTACTCCTGTCATATCAAATGGCTCTGCCCTACCATTGGTTGACCATTTACTCGTTATTCCTATCAAATTTCTAGTAACCATTGTAATCTTTTTTCCATTATCTTGCAAAACATAAAAATCTTCTGTTTTTTTACTGTTTACTTTGTATTTTATTATTGTACCATTTGGGGCATCACTTGTACCTGTAATGGTACATCTTTCTCCAGATTTATAACACGTTGTTTCTACACATGCTATTTCTTCACCTGTTATACAATTTGGGTAATTAAATTTATAAGCCTTAATCTTATTAGCTTGTATTTTTGTATTTAGTTCTTCAATTGCGCCTTGTACATTGGTTGATGTCATTTCACTTGATGCATTTTTAAACGATACATCACTTGCATTTATTACTGTCGCGGCATATACTCCACATGTCCCTATTATGATTCCTCCTAGTATAAATGCTATTAAAACTTTTACATTGTTTTTTATTATCTTCTTTGCTTTCTTCATTTTTAATCACCTACTTTATAATAAATCCTATCATTCTACTTATAGAATCTAGAGCACATTGTACATTACTACATTCATTTCCAGATGAATCTTTTAATTGTGTTTTTGTATTATCAAATCCTATCTCTTCTGCTACCGCAACTCGTGCTTTGGCTAATAATGTTTGTCCATTATTTTCTTTTGTTAGAGTATATGTTGTATTTGGTTCACCTATTTTATTATTCTCATGGTACCAACCTTCTTTTACATAACCTTTACTCTCTGTTATCCCTGGTAATGCAACTTTACACGTTAAATTATCTAGGATTGTTGTACAACTTGTTTTGGTTGAAGTTATAGAATCTATTCCTACATCTTTTGTATATTCTTGTGTATATGTATATCCCTTTACTTTTTCTTCTTCACTTGTTGTTTTTATATTTCCATTTTCTGTATTATCTAGGATACTATTTTCTTTTAAGCTTATTGTAAAACTTCCATTTGTTGTTTCTGTTGCTCCTGCTTTTAACCCTTTTACTGTAATACTATATTTATATCCATTTTCTATTTCTACTGGTGTTGATACACTTACTATACTTCCATTATCATTTGATACTTCAAAATTACTTACTTGTAATGTTGTATTTTTTATCTTACTTCCTAAATCTGTACAAGTTAGGTCTATAGTGTCTTCTTCACCTACATATATCTCTTTTGTATTTGAGAATGTACAAACTGGTTTTATATCATCTTTATATACGGCATATAGTTTTACAACTTCTCCTTCTTTTGTTGCGAGATTAGTTACTGTTTCTCCATCTGTATATTCTACTGTTTCGCTTCCATTTGTCTTTGTCCAACCTTTGAAACTATATCCTTCCTTTTCTCCATTTAAAGATGTTATTTTAGCTAGAGTCAACTCTTCGTCTACTTTTACTCCACTTTCTCCTAGTTTTATAGAATCATTATAGTATTCTACTGTATACGAATTTGCGACTGCATTAGCATAATATGTTTTATCACTTGTTAATTCAAGTGTTGTATTTCCTGTTGTTGAACCATTTTCCTCACTATATCCTACACTTGTATATCCAGTATTTGGAGTTATTTCTCCTCCTTCTACATTACAAAATTTATTTTGAGTGTTTCCATTATATACTTCTGGTATTTCACAACTATCTTTCTCTCTTTCTACTGATACTACATTTTTACCTACTTTATATGTAGCTGTATAAGTTACTTTTTCTTTTTTTGTCTGTGCATAATAGTTACTACTTTCTGAAATGTTTTTTTCTGTATTACTATCCCATTCTGATTGATGGTTTTCCTCTTCTTTTGAATATCCTATTACTACTGGAGTGTTTTTACTTGCCTCTATTAAGGGAGAGGTAATCTTACAACTTTCTTCTTGTGCTTTTCCATTATAGGTTCCTAAGATATTACATATTTTTGTTATATAATTTTCTTTACTATTATCTAATGATTCAGATCCATTCTTATAAAATGTGGCAGTTATTGTTTTCATTTCACTTTTTGTTATGGCATAGTATTCTTTATTACCATTTAGTTTTATTGTTGTATTTGGTTCTAAATCCGCAATAATTGAGTCTTGTTCTTCACTATATCCAACAACATTTGGAGTGTTTTCACTTGCCTCTATTGTTGGTGTTATTACTTCACATTCTTCTTTTTGGGCTTCTCCATTATATTTTTCTTCTAACACACACGACTTTTTGACATATTCACTTGTATCTCCATCAAGAGATTTTGCTCCATTTCTATAGAATGTGGCACTTAATGTTATGGCATCTTTCTTTATTATTCCATAAAATTCTTTATTTCCTGTTAATTCTATTTCTGTATTTGGTGAAAGTCCTGTTATTGCATTCTGATCTTCATTCCATCCTATCGCTGTATATCCTTCTTTTGTATTTATCATTGGCAATTGTATCTTACAACTTGTTTCTTGTTGTTCTTCATTATATACTTCTGGTATTGTACAGCTTAATGTTGTATTTGTTATAGATTCTACTCCTACACTTGGTTTATTAAATGTCGCAGTATATGTTATTTCATTCTTTTTTGTTATTGTATAAATATTTGTATCTTCACTAATATCTATCTTTTTTGCTCCTTCATGTGATGTCTTTTCTTTACTCCAACCTACTGCCGTATATCCTTCTTCTGGCGTTATTGTTGGTGGGGTAATACTACAACTTGTTTGTTCTTTTTCTTCTAATACACATGTATCCTTCTCTTTTTCTATTTCTTTTACTCCTGTTTGTTTTACATATGTTGCGGTTAATGTTTTTGTTATAGTTACTGTTATATTCTTTTTGGCCCCTGTTATTTTATTCTTTATTTTAAAAGTTACTTTTCCATGTCCTTTACTAATTACGTTTCCTTCTTCATCTACTGTAGCTATATCTTCATCACTACTTTCTATTTCATAATTAGATATATCATCTTCTAATTCTAGTTTTGTATCAGGATCATTTAAGTCAATAGTCATATCACTTTCTTCTGCTTTTATATTTGCTTGTTCTGTTTCTACTCTTAATTGTGATGAAAAGATTGTTCCCATTATTTCATTTGTTGCTTCTTCACTCATCCATACTTTCATATTATAGGTATTAGTTGTATTTTTCTCTATTACTCCTTTATCTACTATTCTTTTTGGATTTGTTCCTAATTCATTTAAGAAAATTACTTCTCCTTCTTCTCCATTCTTTATTAAGTTATATCTTATCATTTCGTCTGGCATTCTTTTTTCTTTCTCTTCTAATCCTAAATCATCTAAATAGATTGTATAGTTTACTGTTGTTTTTCCATTGTTTACTAGTTTAAAGTTATATCCTGTTTGAGTTAGTCCTTTTTTATCACTTGTTGGGACTGCGCCTTCAATATTAATTCCTTCTGTTTGTGTTTCATCTAGATATAATGATAGAGTTCCTGCCCTTAATATATTTTTTTTTCCTCCATCTACTTGGATTTTAAACCATGCATAACTTCCTCCTATTAATAGTAATAATACAAGAGTTCCTACTAATATTTCTTTTCTTATTTTCTTTATTCTCATCTTCTTCATTCCCTACTAACTTCTTCTTTTCCACAATCTTTTCTTATCTTACTAATCAGATTATACCCCCCCCCCTGGTTGATTTGTCAATCCTTATTTTGTGGGCTATTTACGGTAAATTATTTATTTAACTTCCCGTTTTTTTACTGATGGGATTTTAACTTTGGAATACTATTTTTTGATAAAAAAAAGAAAGCTTTATTGTGTAAGCTTTCAATTATATATAATTATTTTTTCTTTTCAATAATACTTTCTAGCCAATGTTCATTTGGACTGATTTCAAATAAGGTTGCGACTGTTGAAGCCACATTGGCAAGACCAAAATTACCCTTTTTCATTTCATATTTATCACTATCTTTTCCATATAAAATAAATGGTACTGGATTAAGTGTATGAGAGGTCTTTGCAACTTTTTTAGTTTTATCTTTTAGTTGGTACATTTCCTCTGCATTGCCATGATCTGCCATAACTAGTAGTGTTGCATTAGCTTCATCTACTGCTTTCATAATTCTACCTAGGTTTTCATCCACTGCTTCGATTCCTTCAATAGTTGCTTCATAATTTCCAGTATGACCTACCATGTCACCATTAGGAAAATTAGTACGAAGAAAATCATATTTATCAGATAGAATAGCATCAACTAATTTATCCGTAATTTCAAAGGCTTTCATCTTTGGCTTTTTATCAAATGATATAACATCACTATCAACTTCTTCATAAGTTTCTAATTGTTCATCAAATTTTTCAGTACGATTTCCATTCCAAAAATACGTAACGTGTCCAAATTTCTGAGTTTCGCTGATTGCGTATTCTCTTATATTATATTTGCATAGCTCCTCTGTTAAAGTATATTTTATTTTTGGTGGTTCTGTTAAATAATTGTGTGGAATTTTTAAGTCTGCATCATATTGTAACATACCTGCATACATGACGTCTGGAACTCTTTTACGGTCAAATTTATCAAATTCATCTTTTTCATCGAAACATCTAGAAATTTCAAGAGCTCTATCACCTCTAAAGTTAAAGAATATTACACTATCGTGATCTTCAATAGTTCCAACTGGTTTTCCATCTTTTTCAATAACGAAACTATCTAAATCTTGATCTATAACATTGTTTTCTTTTCTATATGTTTCTATGGCACTTGTAGCGCTTTCGAATCCTCGACCTATTCCTAGTACATGTGCTTCCCAGCCTTTTTCTACCATTTTCCAATTTGCTTCATATCTATCCATCGTGATAGTCATTCTTCCACCACCACTCGCTATCATGGCATTGAAGTTATCATCATTTAATTCCTTTATTTTATTTTCTAACATATCAACATACTTTAAGGCACTTGTTTCTTCTACATCTCTACCATCTAGTAAAATATGAACTCTTACATTCTTTACACCATCTTTTTTGGCTTGTTCCATTAAAACAAATAGATGTTTTATATGTGAATGAACATTTCCATCTGATAATAATCCAATAAAATGCATAGTATGATCTTTAGCATTAGAAACAAGTTTTTTCCATATTTCACCATTGAATATTTCCTTTGATTCTATTGCTTCATTTACTAATTTTGCACCTTGAGAATAAATTTGACCACAGCCTAAGGCATTGTGACCAACTTCACTATTTCCCATATCATCATCGCTTGGAAGTCCTACTGCGGTTCCGTGAGCTTTGATTAATGTATGTGGATACTTTTCCATTAATAAATCTAAATTTGGTGTATTAGCATTTAAAACAGCATTACCAAATTTTTCTTCTGTAATTCCAACTCCGTCCATTACAACTAAAACTATTTTTTTATTTGCCATATCATTTCCTCTTTTCTTATTATAACCAAACTCCAAAGATTATTCCTGCCATTGCAACTACAAGACCGAAAACCCAAAACAATTTAACTATGTCAGTTTCTTGCCAACCTAATTTTTCAAAGTGATGGTGCAATGGTGTCATTAAAAATAATTTTTTCCCGAAACATTGAACCCAGATAACTTGTAAAATTACACTTAATGTTTCAACTACGAATACACTAGCAACAACTAATAGTGTTAATTCCCTATGTGTTAATATAGCAATTGTTCCCATTGCTGCTCCTAAGGCAAGGCTTCCTGTATCACCCATAAATACTTTTGCCGGATGAGTATTAAATACAAGAAATCCAACTATACTTCCAACTAATATTAAGGAAAATATTCCTATATCTTCAAATCCAACCATTAATGAAATTAAACTAAATGCAACAAAGGCTATTGCGGAAAGACCTCCCGCTAGTCCATCTAGTCCATCAGTTAAATTAACTGCATTAGAAGCTCCTACTAATACCAATAAAATAAATAATCCATAGAGCCAACCCATTTCAATATCTATGTGAAGTGTTCCAACTACCCAAGCAGTTTGTCCACCACTTTTCATATAAATATAGAAAAATCCAACAGCTATTAAAACTTGTAAAAAAAGTTTTTGATAAGTAGTTAATCCTTCATTATTTCCTTTTTTTATTGACAGAAAGTCATCTAGAAACCCTATTGTTGCATATCCTACAAAAACCAGTAATACAATTCCTAAGTTTGATGTATATGATATTTTTTCAGTAATTAATAATCCTATTGTTGCGATTACTGTTGGCACAATAAAAATAAGACCTCCCATTGTAGGAGTACCTTCTTTTTTTCTATGTGCTTCACCTACAAATATGCTTATTTTTTGTCCTGCTCTCATCTTCTTCAAAAGAGGAATTAAGATTAACCCTAAGACAGTTGATGATAAAAAACCAACCATAATTGCAAAAATTGCCTTTGTTAATAGTAACATTAATTTCACTCCGTTTCTCTTGCAATATTATATCATAAATATTAATAATATAGTCCTAATTGACCAAATTTAGACAAAACTTTACAAAAAAGCTATTTATTCTTCCTTGCTCTTTGTTCATTTAAATTAGAGAAACCATTTTTAATATTTGGACAAATACTAGTAATTAGTATTAATGGTGAGGTGTTTAAAATTTGAATATCTGAAAAATCTTCTTGTTTCATTGTTATTTCTTGAGATTTTAATCCTATCTTGATTATTTCCTCTTCTTCGCCCAATTCAAAGAAACGCATATTTTCTTCTTCAATATTTTTTTGAATTTCATTTTTTTCTCTTGATGTCTTCCACTCATTATAATTTGTTCGTTCTAGTATTTTAAGCCATTGTTTTGTTGTATTATAGACTATTCTCTTCTGTTTAGATTCTCTTATTTCCATCTTTTTTAATTCTAAGGCTTGTTCTTTTACTTCTTCTACAAATTTCTCAACACACCTTTTATACTCTTCCTCATCGTTTTTTTCTATAGCTATAACACAATTCATAAAAGGTTGAGCTCTTTTTGCGTATAAATCACACATTTTGATTCTATTTTGATATTGAAGTAAAATTGAATTTGCTTTCTCTAATGTTAATTTTCTTTCTACTTCAATCATAGCTGTCGGTTCTAATTCTTTATATTCATCTAATTTTTTATCTCTTTTTTCTTTTATTAGAAGAAATTCTTTTGCAAGATTATTTCTACTTATTCTGTTATCAGAAATTGTTCGAAAAATTTCACTTTTTATCGTGCTACTACTTGCTTGCATCGTTACCCCCACCTTTATGTTATTATTTTATTTTTTTAGCTATATATGAGCCTAATTCCAGAATATAATTTACATATATATCCTGAAATAATTTATTACTTATTTTTAATTCTACATCATTATTAGACACATTTAAAAGATAGTCTTTTATAGATATATCATAGTAACCTGTCTTAGCTAAAATGTTTTGTAGCTCTAGACTGTTATATATATCATCTAGATAGTACTTATTGCTATTTAATTCTTGTTTATTATATGCTTTATTTAATTCTATACTTTCTTCAGGAGAAAGTAGCTTTTGCATCTTTTCTTTCTCTTCTTCTAGTAAAAACTGTGGAATATTATGGTTTTCTACGAAAATTAGTTTTTGCTTTAAAAATGCTTCTTTGTTTAAAGTTTCTTCCCCAAATGTGTTATTTTTTCTAAAGTATATTTTGTTATTATCTATAGTTATTCTGTAGAAATTATCAACTAAAACAGGATATGTATATCCATCTCCTTCATTGTCAAAAAAATCTAATAATTCTTGTGCAATGAGCTTTATACAAGAATTAACCTTATCCTTTAAGATATAGCCACTAGCTAAACTTAAGCAAAGAGAAATATTCTTATACTTATCTCTTAGAATTTCTTTTTTATCTTTTTTAATAAAAATATTATTTATACCAAAAATTTCCATACGCAAGCCCTCTATTCTTTATTCATTTATAGTATAACAAAGCTTTTTCTTTTTTACAAGATTAGGCAAAAAAATTAGAGGTTGTTATTCCTCTATATTCTTATTATTAATAACTTTTAGTATATTATTAGAAATTAAATCCTCTACCAAATCTTTATTTCTAGTAATTCTTAGTATTTTTTTTGCCACTTTCTCTTGATGATATTTATAACCTAGGCGGTGCATGTCACTTCCTAAAAATGATATGTAATTAAGTTTAATAAGTTTTTTTAATGTTTTCTTTGCATTTGTACCATATTTTCCAAATAAACTCTCATAGTTCCCCTGAAATAACACTCCTAAATCCTTTAAGCCATCTAAATATTTTATGTTATCTTGAACATAACTATATCGTTCTGGGTGAGCTATTATTGGAATAATATTGATTCTTATTAGATTAAATAAAATATCTTCAACATCAACTATTTTATTATTCATTGGCAACTCAACTAATAAATATCTTGAATTATTTAGGGTTGAAATTTTTTTATCTTCTAACAATTCTTTAATATTTTCGGTTATATATACTTCATTGCCAATATATAGATTAATTGTTGTATGTTTTTTTAATTCTTTTATTATATCTTTTTTTTGTTTTATACTACATGTATAATCTGTATTTTCTATATAATGAGGAGTTAAAATAATATCTGTTATTCCTTTCTCCTCTTGAATTTTTAGAATTTTTATACTTTCTTCTAGTGATCTTGAACCATCATCAATCCCATACATTATATGTGAGTGAATATCTCTCATTAATGTTCACCGTAATATCCATAGTACGATATATCTTTTTGTTTTACTTTATTTAATATTACTCCATCTATCTTAGTGTTTGCTCTAGCAAAACTTTTATTTACTTGGTCTAATGACTCTATTTTTGTTTTCTTATTGGTTACAACTACAACATTAACGTCTGACAATTTTGTCATTACTAGAGTATCATTTAATCCCAATACTGGAGCACAATCTAGAATAATAACATCATACATGTTTCGTAATTTCTTAATTAATTCTTTGTTATTAGATGATGATAAAAGTTCAGATGGATTTGGTGGATAGGCACCACTTGGTAGCAAGTCTAAATTTTTTATTTCAGTTTTTACTATGAAATTTGCTATAGTATTATCGTCCTTTGAGGATAATATTAGATTAGAGTAGCCTTTTGATTTATCATTTTCTATTTTGAATAATCTATGTTGTCTTCCTTTTCTTAGATCACCATCAATTAATAAAACTTTTTTATTTTCTTGAGTGAAGGCAGTTGCTAAGTTTGCTGAAACAAAACTCTTTCCATCTCCTGGTTCTGGAGATGTTAGTAAAATAACTTTTGAATCCTCATTCACTAATAAGAACTGTAAATTAGTACGAATTGTTTTTATTGATTCACTAAACGCTGATTTAGGATTACTACTTACTAATAATTCTTTATTTTTCATTTTCTACATCCCCTTTTTGTTTCAACTAATACTACTTTACCTACAACAGGTAAGCTCAATTTTTCTTCTATTTCTTCACTTGATTTTATACTTGTATCAAAATAAAATATTAAAAACAAAATAAATGCTCCTGCAACTATTCCAGCACATGTGAAAATTGTAAGTTGTTTTATTGGATTTATATTATATGGCTTTTCTGCTAGATAGGCTTTGTCAACCACTGATACATTCGTTAAATTATAAATTTTTTGAACTTCATCTTTAAATACCTCAGCTGTTGTTTTGGCTATTTTTTGGGCTTTCTCAGCAGATTCGTCAGAAACCTCAATTTTGATTATCTCCGTATTTTCTACAGATGTAACTGTTATTTGATTTGATAGATTTGCTACATCTGTATCTAAATGCAATTCATCAATAACTTTAGTTAAAACAGTTCTAGATTTTACAATTTCGCTGTACGTTGCTACTAAGTTTTTGTTAAGTGTTACCTCACTTTGTAACATTGTAGAGTTTTTACTATTGTCATTACTTACTAATATCAAGGTTGTTGAGCTATGATACATTGGAACTATAATAAAATTAACATAAATAATTCCAATTATTGCAAAGATAAAAGTACATAAAATAATAATCTTGATTTTAGATATGAAAAACTTTAAAAGTTCTTTAACATCTATTTCCATTACACCATCCCCTTCAATTGCGACATATTATAACAAAAAAAATAAGAATTGTCAATGACAACTCTTATTTTAAATTAGAATTTATTTTTCATCTAAATCTAAGACTTCTATTTCATCAACAACTTCCATTTGTTGTTCTACAATTAATTTCAATTTTCGTTTAAATATTTTTATATTATTTTGCAATCTTTCTGATTGAACTTCTATTTTTTCTGCCTTTAATAGAGCCTCGTTGACAATTCTACTTGCATTATGCTTAGCATCCGTAACTATCATTTCAGACTCTTCACGAGCCATTCTTTTTATATTATCTCCTGCCTCTTCAGCTCTTATAATCGCATCTTTCAATGAAGTTTCAATATTTTTGTAGTGTTCTAATTCTTGTCTTAAATTTTCTATCTCATTTTTTTGTTCTTTGCATCGTTTAATAATCCCCTCGGTTTGAGTAATTACTTCTTCTACAAATTGATTAACCTGGTTACGATTATATCCGTTGGCTTCATAACTGAATTTTTCCATTACTCATCACCTCAGAATATCTATTGATTACCAATTAAATTCGTCATCTTCATCCTTTTCTTTTTTACTACGAGATGACTTACTTGGTTGGGCGTCATCACTAATTTTTCCTTCAACATTAACATTATTTGGTGTACATAAGAAAATGCCACCACCTAGTTTTTGTAAATCTCCCCCAATAGCGTATAATGTTCCACTTAAAAAATCCACTATTCGCTTTGCTTGATCAGGCGTCACTCTTTTTAAGTTTACAACCACTGCATTACGTTCTTTCAAATAATCAGCAATTTGTTGAGATTCTGAATAAGCACGTGGCTCTAACAAAATCATTTTTGAACCAGCAGCACCATTATCTGTTTGATAAGAGCTGCGAGTCGTAGAATAAAATTCTTCTTCTACTGGTGTTTCAACAAACTCTTCTTCCTCGTCTCCCCCAAATATAGTTTTTAATTTATCTAATGCCATAAATTTTCCTCCATTTACTATTTTATCAATCTTATTTTACCACAAATATATAAAAAGAAAAAGTACAAAAGTAGCTTTTTTATATTATTGATACCAAATAGTCGCTAAATCAACATTATTACTATTTGGTGCAGGGTTTGGAAACTCCACGTGCATTGAAATTGGTATTTTAAAGGCACTACCAAATGCTATACAATTTCCTGGCTGCAAGCTTTTTAATTGTTGTACTACTTCAGATGATATATTTGGAACCATTTCTTTTATATATTGCAAATCTTTTGGATGTAGTGTTCTCAAAATTATAAAGTTTGAACATTGTGATATTGCAGTATCCGATAACTCAGATGGTCGTTGAGTAATCAAAGCCAAAAACACACCATATTTACGACCTTCTTTTGTAATTCTATCAAAAATATTATATCCTAATATGTCAATATCTTTATCATTTTGAACATATCGGTGAGCTTCTTCAATAATAATATGAAAAGGTATACTACCCCTACTATTGTTTTCTACGGCTAAACTAAAGAGCATTTTAGATAAAATCTTTGTAATTACTTTAGCCAATCTATCATCGACATAATTAATATTAAAATTAACAATTTGACATTTATTTCCAGTTAAACGATCTGTCAGTAGTTCTCTCACATAACTATTTCTATCAGTGTATTCTGGATATTCAAAATACTTACGATTTGGACTGTTTGCTAATGTATGCAATCTAACACTTAGTACATTTGCAAAGTCATATACTTTTTCACTTTTTAAAATTCCCTCGGATATTAGTGCAAATTCTAGCGCCTCTTCTAGATTTGTTAAATTATAAAAGCATTGACTGCTTGTAGTAGAATTATCTTGATCAAATTCTTTATGGATAAAACTTCTTATGAACTCAGTAACCAATTCAATTTCTTGAAATTTCCCGGTTTTGTCTATATATAAACACTGTTTTAATGTTCGTACGTAACCAGGTTGCACTATTTCTGTTTCCAAGTTTAACTCTTCTGTATTGAATTTGGTAAGTATGGCCGTTACCTGGTCTCTTATTTTTGTCGAATTTGCACCACTTAGTAAAATGTCTTCTAGTGCTCTAGCTATAATGTCATTTTTGTGTTTGATTGTTTCTGCAGAATCACCTGTTAATATTGGAACAAGTTTTAGCGTTTTTTCTAGTATTGGTAATTGATTAGGATTGGTTACATCTAATAAAAGTGCTAGATCATCAACATCCATTAACCATGTTGGGATATGAATAATTTCAGAGTCAGCTGAGGTAACATTGGTTGTATATGTTTTATATAATATACTAGCATTTTTATCCTTTAAGTTGCTGAAAGCGTTTGTGTATTCACCAAATGCATCGAATAGAAATATATTTGCTTTTACTGGTGTATATGATGTTGAAGTAAATAATTTTTGTAATATGCTTGCGACGGTGCAACTCTTTCCGGAACCACTATTGCCTAAGATAGCAAAATGATTACTAAAAAAATCATTTATACTGGCATTAATTCGGTAGTTCTGGTAAATGTTGGAATATCCAAAAAATGTTTGACCTTGTGATGGAGTTTGAGGTCCTAGTACATATTCAAGTTCTTCCAGTGAAATTATACGGACATTTGATTTAAACGATGGCTTTGAGGAAAATCCTGGTAAAAATTTTTTTTCTTTAAGTTCACCAACGATATTAACAACCATTTGTTGTTTGTTAACCTTAACTATCTCACCAACGATTTTTTTTGTTTCATCTTCAAATATTACATGTAAGTTTATTAGGTTGGTTTGATTGCTGATATCTATGTTTAAATTTATAAAGACTTGGTTATCAATAATTTCAACTATATTGCCAAGCATAATAACACCTTCCTATTCTGTACAAAATTATAACATATATTGGTTAAAAATAAAAGTTTTTTGATAATTTCCCTAAAAAAGAGTAAATTTTTTCGCAATAAATATGCTGATATCCGTCTATTTTTCTTTTCTATTTATGTTAAAATCTATATAAGAATAAAAGGCGGCATGAGTAATGAATAAAAGAAAGAAGAAAATTAAGAAAAAGACAAAGATTTAGTTAAGGAATTATATTCTATTATTAATAAATATCTTACTAAACTATTAGATATGTTTGATAATTTAACGGATACTAGAAATCAAAGTTATACAACTTATAAAATGAAGACAATTTGTGTAATTAGATTGTTTGGGCTTTTATGTGGATTAACTACCATGACTGATATTTCTTCTGATGATTTTAACTATGATAATTGTATGAAAAATCTATCTAAGATTTGTAATCAAGATTTAGAAGAACTTCCCTACTGGGAAACTATTCAAGACGTTTTTATAAATATTAATACTGATGAATTAATAAATATACAAAAATATATTGTAAAAGCTTTAATTTGCTCAAAAATGTTTGATAGATATAGATTTAATGGATGTTTTCAATTATTATTTGACGGCACCGGTTTATCTAATCATGATTACAATCTTAATAATAACTGTCTTATCAGGAAACATAAAGATGGTAAAATTTCATATTATAAATATGTTCTAGGATGTAAGTTAGTTGTTGGTAATATAGTCATTAGTTTAGATTCTGAATTCATTGAAAATAAAAAGATGTTAACTGAAAAACAAAAACAAGATTGTGAAACTAATGCTTTTAAGAGAATGATTAAACATATTAAAAAGAATTATCCTAAATATAAGTTCATTATTACTGGAGATGGTCTTTATGCTACTTCTCCAATTATTAAACTATGTAAAAAGTATAATTGGTATTATATTTTTAATTTAAAACCCGACAGATTAAAAGAAATAAATGAAACTTTTGAAGATAATATTAATTATAAAAATGAAACTACTCTCAAAGATTATTATTTATCTACTAATATTGAATATAAAGGTAATATATTATCAGCTTTTAAATTTATAGAAACAAAAAAGAAGAAAAACACTACTTTTAGATACATTAGTAATTTATGTGTTAAAGATTCTAATATTAAAGAAATTGTCTCTATAGGAAGAAAAAGATGGAAAATAGAAAATGAAGACTTCTATAATCAAAAACATAGGACATTCAACATATCACATTTAAGTAGTCGAAATGATACAGCTATGAAAAATCACTATTTCTTTATACAATTTGCTCATACAATAAGACAATTATTGGAACAAGGTAATTTATTAAAAAAATCATTAAAACTCAAAATAAAAGAAGTAAGTAAACACCTACTAAAAGCACTTACCTCAAAACCCTCAGATCTTAACAACTTAGAAACAAACTTTCAGTTAAGATTTGATGATTAAATTATAACATTAATGTTCTTTGAAATCATCACTTTTTTTATTTTTTTAACTTAACCTGTAAAACGGTCTTTTTGTGGTGTTATAAAAACTATAATTTTTGAGAAGAAAAAATAGATAAATTTAGTTTTCACTAAATATTACCTATTTTTATTCTATTTATTAATTTTACTCTTTTTTACTGATAATTTCTATATTTTATATTAATATAATAATTATTTTTTCTTATAATCTAAGAATTTTCTATTTTTTTGATAATAATATAGTAAACACAAAAATGGAGATGAATCAATTATGTTTAATGAACTAAAAGAAAAATTAAATGAAATCAAAAGTATGGGCTGGATTCCTTATGAACAAAATAATTACGGAAATGTTGGGTTAAAACTAGAAAAATTATTAAAAATTAATTCTGAAAATTTTGAAATACCAGATTATAAAAATGAAGTAGAAATAAAAACTAAAGTTTCGAAAAAAGAAAACAAGATATCTCTTTTTAATGCAACGCCAGATAGCTATCTTTTTGAAATTAAAAGAATACATAAATTATATTCATACGCTGATAAAAATAATTCTGATTATAAGATTCTTAATCAAGAAATAGTTAGTAATAAAATGGTCAAAATTAAAGATGATGTATATTTTTGTTTGAATGTAAATAGGGAAAGAAAATTAGTTCAGTTAATGGTATATAACAACAATGGTAATTTAATTGATAATCAAACCTCATGGTCATTTGAATTATTAAAGAACAAACTAGAAAGAAAATTAAAATTTCTATGCTATGTTGAGGCAGATAAATTTTATATAAATGGCAAAAATTATGTAAAGTACAAAACAGATAATTATTACGTTTTAAAAGATTTTAATACTTTCATAGACTTAATAGATAATGGAATAATCAGTTTCAGATTTAAAATAGGTGTATTTAAAAAAGAAAGTAGAAAAGGTCAAATACACGATCACGGCACAAGTATTACAATTGATAAACAAAATCTGGATTTATTGTTTAACAAAATATAAAATCAAAAAGAGAAAAATAAAAAAAGCACTACATAAGTAGTACTAATAAGCTAAAAAATGGTCGGGAAGACAGGATTTGAACCTGCAACCCCTTGGTCCCAAACCAAGTG
>OGQT01001513.1_pt1 | contig 18299 bp, 19 predicted proteins | sample 1553261 | NCBI WGS metagenome assembly OGQT01 (sample SAMEA2579992, study PRJEB22360) | human gut metagenome | biome: human gut; feature: human-associated habitat; material: faeces | place: Denmark | collected 2008/2010
TTCATAAAAAAGTTACAACCGATATAAGAGATAACTTTTCTACCACTTCGATTATACTCACGACTTAATGACTTCTTGAATACTTGCCGAAAAAGAAAAACTGCCATCGGTTTGACAGCAGTTCTTCTTCGGTTGGTATCCGTTAGGAATACACAATATCATTCAATACAATCTCATCGGCACAGGCTCGAATGTTATTCATCAATCCTATCCATCTCATCATATCCGTTCTATATTTTTCACAAAAACGGCGAATACAATCACTGCTGAGAGAAAATTGTTTTGACCAGTCTGATTCTTTATTTAAAACACCATCAATATCTAAGAATATGAACATTTTTAAGCCCTCTTTTTCTCATATTATAGCATCATTTTGTTCGCTCTTCTAGTTTTTGCAAGGATTGCTCATCAGCTTTCGTATTTTTGATAATACAGCAAAAATTGTGAACTGCATTTTTTCTTATCCAATCACAGTTACCGTCAAATCATCATCATCAATTTCTATCCGTCTATTTACTATACATGCGTTTTAGTAACTGTTATATATAAACAAATGACGAAAAGCTGATTTTTCAAGCCTTTCGCCCATCATTATCATAGAAGAATCTAATTTACAGACTTTTCTTCATAGTCTCTCAATTCCATCCTTTCCATACATCCGGCTGATATCCAAGTGTCGCCTGTTTTCCATTCCTCACTACCGGAGTTTTGATAACCTGCGGATTCTCCAGAACCTTCTCCAACTTGTCCTCATCTGCTATATATTTGATAAGTGCAAGCAGATCCTTATCTTTTCCAGACCAGTTGATCATATTATCCAGACCACCATTAACCTGAGCAACAGAAATAAATTCTCCTTTGCTCATGCCTTTTTCCTTCATATCTATAAACTGATACTTGATGTCAAGCTCCTTGAAGAAACGTTCAGCTTTTTTCGTATCATTGCATTTCTTTGTTCCAAATATCTGTATATTCAAATCAGTTCTCCTTTGCTCTGGCAAGTTCTTTCTCAATCCATGTCATAATCACATCCACAAGGTAATCCTGCTGTACCTGACTTAATTCCCTACCTGGCAGCATCTTATGCCATTTTCTGATACACTCCCGGCAACAGGTTGCCGTTGCGTGTTGAGCAATAAATACCGGATGTCCTTTCATTGGCGTCTGCTTTCCATCATTCGGAATAAATGCCGGTGCTTCACGCTTTGCTATAAAATCCTGTGCATGCTGTCGTATCACATCCAAGCCTTTTTCATTGATGTAATCAATATCTTTTTGTTTCAAATGAAAACTGCTCCTGAACATTGATGCTTCGAGATGTTCAAAGAGCTGTTTATACCATTCTTCCTTAGTCATCAGACTTCACTTCCATTATCCATTTACAATCGGAGAAATAACCGGTTTGCCATCTCTATCTAAAAGTGGTGTCAATCCTCCTGAATATCCTGCTGCATGATAGAGATAATTTACTCCGGTTTCTTTATCTACCCAGATTTCTGTTACATTCATGGTTCCCTGTGAATATGTTTTTTCAAATCTTTCATTCTTTGCCATTGTTTTCTCCTTCTCTGTTCTGAATTGCCATGTGTATCATCTTTTCAAATGATTCGCTGAAATGTTCATCATCTTCTGGTGTCCGTTTCTTTGGGTCTCCGCTTCCGCTCCGGTCCGCACAGAACCGATGTCCACTGGACATCGTGTGCCCTTTTATATGATTCTTTCCAGATGACCTCCGAGCTTTCTTATTCAGATGCCGTTCCATAAGCATCCGGTCTATATTGTCATTTGTGTACCATTTCCCTGACTGATGGATTGCATAAGCTCCTTTTCCAAGTGCCATTGCAGCCACACCATAATCCTGTGATACAACAATATCTCCCTTGTGACAAATACTGATCAGCTTATAATCGACTGCATCAGCTCCGGCACCAACCACAATCACTTCACTGTAATCTGACTGTAGCACATGGTTCGTATCACAAAGCAAAGTCACCGGAATAGTATATTTTCTGCAATCTTCTCAACAATGCGGACTACCGGACAGGCATCTGCATCCACATAAATATGCAGATTTCCAACTCGCTTTTCCATTTCTTCCTGATACATTGCATATTCAGTTTTGCTCATACACACCAGTCCGATTGATGTCTCATATATCTGACTGTCTGTAATTTTCCTTGGCTCCTGTTCCATTAGTCTAATGCTCCTATATCACAATATCATTACAATGGTCAATTTCATGCTGGATTATCTGTGCAATCCAACCGGAATATGCAATCAAATGACAGTGATGATAAATATTCCATTTATGTCAGTTCCTTGTATAAATGATAAATTGGATATTCTATAAATGTTTTCTTCGTCTCATCATCAAGCAGTCCAATATAATGATCCGCCAAACGCTTATTTCCCAACAATATCTGAATACCGGCCTTGCTTTGTTGATTAATATCTGTTTTTAAAATTTCCATTAATTCTGCAATTTCAGAGTCAGAAATCTCTCTCAATCTAATCTCGCATTGAATACGATTTATCACATGAATGTAGTTCTCTGGTTCCTTTTCTTCTAACCACTTACACAGTTCAAGTGCCATTTCCAACAATTCTTTTTTCTTAGATGCATCATATGCTTTAATCATTTCTAATATTGAAAAAACCATACGATTTCTGTGTCCTTGATTATCATACTTCATAAAGACCGATTTAATTTTCTCAATATTTATGTTGGCAGAATATGCGTAATCCCTTTCATTCATAATGCAATATTGGGTAGTTGGATAATCTCCACTTTCGTCTAATTTGCAATCTATATCATATTCAAAGAAATCTTTGACATCATATAGTTCGTCGCTTCGCTGACCAAAAAACAATAACAACCGAATGTTAGATATTTCTAATGATACCACCGGAGGAATTTTTCCTTTTTCCTTAAACCCAGCACTCTTCTTATGAACAATTGTATTAATAAGCATCTTCACATGCTCTTCTTGTTTTTCAGTGAGCTTATCCATATCCAATGGTATAGATACATGCAAAATATCCAACATTTCTTTTATTAATTCATAGTATTTAAGAGTTCCTCTTGCACCCTCGATATCAAAGTTCTCTATCTCCTTTTTGGTAGGGCTAACCGGCAAATCCAACTCATTAACTGTAAGACACTTGGTATCAAAAACATCAATGATAAAACGAAGATCTTGTAGCCTTTCATCAAGGTTTCCTGTAAGCGTATATTTTAACGTTTGTTTATCTTTTCCCCAGATATACTTAAAGCTTTTACCAAAATAAAGTGTTAGCGTTTCATCCTTGTGACGTTCTACCTTGACCAAATCATAATACTTACGTCCATTAGAATACACATTAATGGAGCGCTCTGTAATTACAGATTCCACACTTTCCACATGTTCAACAGGGAAAGAAAGCGTACCATCTGAATTCTGAATATGTAAATACAATTCGTTGTTTTTCAGATACGAAAAAGGGTCATTTCTGTCATATCCAATGCATGTGAAATGACAATTCATCCTCATATTGTCTCTGCCCAACAATTTTTCTACTTCCTCTAAGGTCCAGTTCTTTCCTGTTTTTGAAATGCTTTGCTTTTGACTCTCTTCAATAAAATTAATAACAATATTCTCGAAATCATTTGGCTTATCGGGTAATTCTTTTAGGTTAATAGATATAGGCTTCTTACTCTGTGCTATTCTTAAATACTGATTGATAAGGAACGGTTGAAGTGCCGCATAGTATATTTTTTTATTTTTATCTGCGTCTATATGAACTACAAAATATAGTACACCTCCATCATTACGATATTTCTCCAAATTTGTAGTACTTACTTTGTATTTAGGGTTCTTCTTAGAAAACCTCTTAACTGTTTGTCCTTTGACTTGCACGGGAGCACGTCCAATCAAATCTTCGTTTTTCTTGGATTTATTCTTATATGCATATATAAATCCATCCCAAATAGGTTCCTTATCTCTCTCATTAATATACTGAGACAGTAGATCCGTATCCGCTAATTTATTTTTTATTGCCGCTGTTGCCGCTGTCTCAATATCACTCATTATGACTCCTTAAATCTTTTCAACCATATCAATAGTTTCTTTTCCTTCAATATCTTTCTGCCATTCTTTTGGCTCCTGTTCCATCAACAAAATGCTCCTATATCACGATTCCGTTAATGTGATCAATCTCATGCTGAATTATCTGTGCAGTCCAGCCGGAATACTTCCCATGCTGTGGTTTGAAATTCTGATTCAGATAATCAACCTCTATTTCTTCATATCTTTTGCATTGTCTGGCTCCTTCCAAAGAAAGACATCCTTCTTCCGTCTGAAATGCACCCAGTTTCTTTGTAATTACTGGATTAACCATAGCAAACTGGAATGATCCTGCTGCCACCACAATAATTGCTTTCTTAACACCAATCATATTCGCTGCCATCCCAACACATCTGTCAAGATTCGCCCGCAATGTATCAAGCAAATCATTGATTACCTGTTTATCTTCCTCTGTTGCCGGTTCTGATTTCTGTGCCAGAAACAGAGGATCTTTTACTATCTTTTTTACCATATCTGCTCCAAATCTTTCCTATTTCAATCATCAGAATTCCATTCTGATTCGGACTCCGGTTCTTCCATCATCAAATCAAAAATTGTTTCTTCAATGACTTTCACACACTCGTCTGTATTATGCAGAATATCCTTGCCCCAGAAACGTATCACTGTCCATCCCATATACAGCAATTTTTTATTGACTTCATCATCCCGCTGCCGGTTTCTTGATATCTTGCTTATCCAATATTCACTGTTATTACTCTTTTCAAGTCGCGGTTTCAATATCTCCCAATCTTTTCCGTGAAAAAATTCGCCATCACAAAAAATAGCAATCTTATATTTTGTTAATGTAATATCTGGTTTGCCTGGAAGTTCTTTATAATTTTTCCTGTACCTGTATCCTTTATTCCATAATGCTTTACGGAGTTTTACTTCAATTTCTGTATTATCAGCCTTAATGTGCTGCATATTTTTTCTTCGCTGTTCTTTTGTTAAATCATCAGACATACTACTCTCCGTCATGCACCTTTGAAAATAACATCATTATGATATTCTATAAAATCTTTGCCCGGTAAAAATTTATCAGGAAGCATGATTTCTTTTCCATTGTAAAAGGAAAACCATTCTTTGGTTTTTTCATCCATTGCCGTATCCTTGATAAGTTTTGAGTTTACAATCCTGTAATTCTTATCTATTGTTATAAGTCCCCTATCAAAAGCCTTATCATGCATGGCATTCAAACATAATCCATTGCTAGGATTAGTTCTCTCTGTCCGGGCATCGCTTACACTCCATGGTTTTATATGGCTTGCAACAAGCATCTCCTTGCTTTTTAATCCTGTAATGCAGCATGCATTTCCATATGACATGAGGACAGACATTCTGAAAAAGTACTGACCTATCCTTATCTTGGTCTGTTGCTCCCTGTCATTTCCTAATGGAATATGCTCTAAATCTAAATTCGGCAGCAAAGTTTCAATAGATGTATACTGCATATCTGCCAAAATCTTTTGTGAAATAAAAGAGAGTTCTTCAATATTATTCGCAAACTCATCATAGATTACTTTGTCCAGCTTGCTTGTATGCGACAGTCCTGACACATTCCTAGCCTGCAATTCTGGATCATAATGCGCAAGATTAGACATTTTATATGCTACAGCATCTGGAGTTCGATCTATTATCTGGGCTAAACGAATTATTTCCTGATTGTTTTTTCCAATCTTTGAAAAAGGAACTCTTGTATAAAGATCCATTGCTAAAATTGTTTCTTCTCTCGTCCAATTTCTTCTTGCCACACTATCACCACCTTCACAATAATTATATATCTTGCAAGTCATTTTGTGTATAATAATCCATTTTAATTTGCTGCTTTTCGCAGCATATAGAATAATTTCTTGCATTTTTGCAGCAGATGGTTTATAATCAGTATGAAGGAGAATGCCATGAATAATCCAGGACAGTACTTGAAATCTATCCGCGAGCAACGAAAACTCGGCGTAAAAGCTGTTTACATGCAGACTGGTGTCGGTGATTCAACGATACGTCGGATTGAGGAAGGAAAAACCAAATTTCCTCCAGCACCACAACTAAAAGCTCTCGCTAATTTTTACAATATAAATGTAATAAATTTATACAGAGCATATGGATATTTAGATGATTCAGATATCAATTTTGAAAATGTAACATTTGAAAATACTGAATTTTTAGATGAAGAATCATATTCTTCAATACAAGGACTAATAAATCTATTAGCAGAAAAGAGGACAAAATAATGATATATAGATTAGGTGAACTATTCTGCGGACCAGGAGGAATCGGCTGGGGCGCTACTAATGCAGATATAGGAAATGACGATTTTCGCATTATACATCAATGGGCGAATGATTATGATGAATCCACATGCGAAACATATCGGCACAACATATGTCCTGATGCTCCTGAAACTGTTTATCACGGAGATATTAGAACATTTGATATGTCTCAATTAGCTCCCATAGACGCACTGGCCTTTGGTTTCCCTTGTAATGACTACAGCGTTGTCGGAGAACAAAAAGGTATGAACGGCACATTTGGTCCTCTATATTCCTATGGTATTAAAGCATTAAAGCAATTTAAGCCAATGTGGTTTCTTGCTGAAAATGTTGGTGGATTAAGAAGTGCAAATGAAGGAAAAGCACTTACCAAAATCTTAGAAGAACTCCGTGGCGCTGGTTATACTATAACACCTCATTTATATAAGTTTGAAGATTATGGCATACCACAGGCACGACACCGTTTAATTATTGTAGGTATTAGAAATGACATAAATGTTGTATTCAAAGTGCCTTCTCCTGCACCTTATGCAGACGTTGATAACACTTGCAGAAATGCTATTGAAAACCCACCTATACCTAAAGATGCATTTAATAACGAATTAACAAAGCAGTCTGCACAGGTAGTAGAACGATTAAAGCATATAAAACCTGGTCAGAATGCATTCACAGCAAATCTGCCGGAAGAATTGCAGCTCAATGTAAAAGGTGCCAGGATAAGCCAAATATACAAAAGACTTGATCCTAACAAACCTTCTTACACAGTAACAGGAAGTGGCGGCGGCGGCACCCATATTTACCACTGGTCAGAACCACGTGCATTGACAAATCGTGAACGTGCCCGCTTACAGACTTTCCCAGATACCTATGAGTTTATCGGTTCAAAGGAAAGCGTAAGAAAGCAGATAGGTATGGCTGTACCATGCCGTGGAGCTAAAATAATATTCGAGGCAATCCTCAAATCATTTGCCGGAATCAGCTATGAAAGCATACAGCCTTCCATTACCGAATAAAAAAATGTAGCTGTACTACTCAATACTACAAAATTGATAGTACAGCTCTTTTTATGTTTATTCTGGCAGTAAAAATTTTTCATTTATGTACTTTAGCTTATCTGATACATATAATTCTTTAGGTATCATTTTATATGTTAAATTATTCATAACAAGTAACGTAAGCATATTATTTTCAGAAACTTCTTTCATACCCATATTTTTTAAGAATGAAATAATCAGATCTGTATAGTCTATTATATCTGAGTTAGCTTCTATAACAATTCCTCTTTCGTACCTTCTATCTTTTGTTTTTATTTCGACAATTCTTAAATCAGACATTCTAATATTAACTATTGTTCTCAATAAAAATACATTCCACTCATATGGTACATCCGGGAAGTCCTCCCAATCATCAAAATTAATTAATGAAAGATAACCTTTTGACATTTTCCTTCTTAATACTTGTCGAATTTCATTAACAGCATCCTCAGAAATATCAAACGCATCTCTTTTAATGTACATGTCATCATTAATTCTTGCATAATCCGTTTCGATTTCACTAAATACAAGACCTGTAGTTACAGGAGACCATTTTAATTTATCTGCAATTTCTTGATATCTGCTAAATGATAATTTTATTGGATATCCCAACAAATGCAATGCAACATTTTTAACAGACATTTCTTCAAGTAGTCCCTGCCGACTAATATGCGGCCTTCTAAAATCAAATTCTTCTGAAAATAATTTTTGACACAAGAAAAACAAATTGTTTACAGTCTCAACTTTATTATTCATTAAAATATCCGGCTTGTACCGTTTTATTTCATCGTATAGTAATCGATCACTACAATAACCGTCATTTTGGTTTAGCAGCTTATTTATTTCGTCCTTTATATATTCCTTTTCTGTATCATTTATATTTATTAGTGAGATTGAAAAATAATGATTATAATCCCATTGGGTTAGGTCATCATCAGATAATATTGTATTTATAAGAACTATGTCTGTTAAACCAGGTAATTTCTTCTTAATTTCATTTTTATGAATTGGAACACCTGTATTTTCTATTAATTCTTTTATTTTTGCACTTAGTTTTCCAGATTTGTATCCCGATCCTCTCTTTTTCAAATAGTCTCGACTTGAAAAATCATATTCATCGGAATAATATAATTTAAGCACTCCATGTAAGAAATTATAATTATCAATATTGCTAAGCATTCTAAGTTTACCCTCAAACACAGAAAATACCTCAGCATAATTTATTTCTCCTTCTTGTGCATTGTCTATATATTCCTTTATTTCGTCAAGAACAGACATTTCAATATGGATATTCGACTCAGCTGTAGCCATTCCTCTCCCTGATAAAATTAAATAATCAGACAATCTTGTACTAAATGCCCGATTACTATCTGGAATTCCCAAATCACCATACTCTTCAGCAGCATAAGTTCTTAATTTATCCAAATCACAACCATCATATATTTTAATTCCATTTGGAAATTTCTCTGCGACTACACGTGCGCATAAATATCCATATGATTGCCTTCCTTTTACAACAAAATCACCATAAACTTTATAGCCATGTTGTTGTATCAAATTTATGAATGATGATCCATCCATATATGGAAAACCGCTGTTCTGCATCAGATCTTCCAATTCTTCTAAGTTATCATACAAATTAATTCCATCACCGATAAACTCTTCGGCAATAGTTTCTATCTGATTTTCGACAGCATTCCGTTCTTCCTGTGCATATACAAATACTTCTGCAAACTCAAGGTATTCTAAATCATCACTATTCTTACACCAGTATAAAATAGCTTTATCGTAATCATCATTATCGTAAATATCCAGCAGTTCCTGTACAGTAATATAATTTTTAGGGGACATAAACAAAGCAACAATAGGCTTCATAAATGAATCTAAATTAGAATTAAATTTAGCTATTTTTTGTCTTATTCGCTCTCTTGTTAGTCCATATTCATTTCCTAATTCCTGTAGTGTGTATCCACAAGCTCTTTTAATATCAATGCAAAAATCTTCTTTGGATTGAGCAAATAATACATCATCGAATATTTCAAATAATGTTTTTTTTAACTCGTCTTCAATGCCTTCAAATTTAACAAAATTTCTATCACCTACAATATGCAACAGCGTTTTTGTAGAAATACCTTCAATATCCCCCAACTTTTTATATCCATTAGAGATAAGCATAGCTACCACTTTTAATTTAATTCCCAATCCTGTCAAGAAATCAATATCTATATCCTCTAATTGTTCATTAATGAAATTGAATATAGTCTTCTCAATTTTCTTTTCTCGCTTCTCTGATTCAATATTATTGCCAAAATTACCACTATCATATTGCTCATATCTTGAAATAATATCTTCAATTTTGCCTTTTCCGATTCCACGAACGCCAGATAAATCACTAAAGTTGAATCCTTCCAAATCACTCATATACTCAATACCCTTGCTGTGGCAGTAATTGACAAAAAGAAAATACTTGTTTTCCAAATATATTTCTTCTATTTTTGCTGAAAAGATTTCGGCATTGCTGTCATTTGCTATTTCAATTTTAAGAGCCGCTTCTATTTCATCTTCGCAACTGGATCCTAATCCGTTAATGTCACGCAATTCATGTTGTTCTAGAAAATTTGTTAAGTCTGATAGTTTAAATATTCCGTTACGCCTAAGAATATTTTTCGACCTCATACTAAGAGCATCTACATCTACAATGTTAATGTCCTTTATGCATGTTTCATTTTTATTGGTATCTGTCTCATTTTCGATGCAGGCATCATTATCAATGTCTGATGCCTCTAATTCTTGATGTACACTTTCATTATCTACGTTATATAAGTTACTATCATTTTCAATCGAATCAATTTCTGTTTTCCTATTTTCTGTTAAACAAAAAGGGCATACTGGAAACATTTCTTCATCATATGTTTCTCCACATCCTTTACAAATCAAGACAGCTACCTCCTAAACTATAATCCAAGTTTATTTTGTATTTTTTGATAAATTTCCTCTTTACTCAATGTGTCTAATAAATATGTACCTGCAAGCAAATTGACATATTTACTAACTTCTCTCACAAGTTCACGATTGACAACAAGCCCTGCTTTCTCAGCATCATTTAATGCAGATATAGTTGCAAACCCAACATCTGGATTATTAAAAATGTTTCTTCCACAGATATTTTCAATATAATCTTGATCCTTACAAAGAAATCTTGTAAGTTCATATGGATCTAATCTGGTTTCATCGTATGTAAATCTTCCAATCCACCATAATCTAGATACTCCATTTCTAAATAACGAACGCTGGACTGAATAACCGAACAAATATCTATTTCCCAAATCTGAAATTGAGGATGCTTTCCACCTATATCTCATATAATCAAGAAATTCAGAAAACGTATATGCCGCCCATATTCTTTCATCAGAAGCCTGTGAATCAGACAAAAACTTCATGTGGTTATATACCCTTTGTATATTTTCCACATCTGTCAAACTCTCTTTTCCATTTGGCTGAGACATATCTAACTTGAAATTGTTTATTTCAAATTGAGTTTCTTTTATAAGATTGTCTCTTCCAAAAAACTCATTCAATGACTTACCATCCTCTGCAATTACATCACGTAGTACAGCAGAAAGATTACTCTTAACTGCATTCAAATCGTCTTCAGTAAGATATTTAATCCTCATATATGCCGCCTCCCATTGCAGAATATTCGATAGCTTTTGATATAGGGCTGTTCAATAACTGTTGTGCTACTTTGAATAAATCCATTTTTTTCAATCCTTCTTCATCTATATTTATCCCTATACCATTACATGCCTTTTTCAACGACCTATACCATCTATAATATTCCATTTCCTCTAAATTTTCTGTAGATCTCAATTCTGAAAATACATATACCAAAGCCGGCACAATTATCATCGAATGCATAGCCGGCTGAATGTCAATGTATCCTTGAATATTATAATATTGCTGATACGTCTTTTCCGGTAGAGAAATGACTATCTTCTGCTGTCCCAAATCAACTAATAAATTGTTTTCAGTCTGATCAGCATTAGGAACAATAGAAAAAATTGAGGATGTATTTGCCAAATCATCTCTTATTTTATTAATTCTCACATTATACTGATTTCCTATTGCTAATATACATCCCTTTTCTATGTTAAATTTCCATCCCCTGTAATCAGCTGCAAATGATTCATTAGTATATTTATCAATATCCTTTTCAGCAATAACAAAAGAACAAATTTGAACTATTCCATTAACATCTTTATCTTTAAGCAGTATATCTTTTACTTTTTCTTTTGTTTTTATTACACGCCGATAACATGTTTGCGGGCATTCAATATGGTGTGCATATACCACTTCACCTTGTTCTATCTTTTGAAGCAATAGAGTATCGTTTAACTCCACTGTAATAGTTATTTTGGCATCATAACCTTCCATTTCTTGGTTAACAGAAGATGAAAATTCACTATTTTCATAATAATCCCCACCTTCAACTATTACAGGATAAGGATAATATCTATTTCGAAGCTGCATACATCTCTACCTCCATTGAACAATAATCCTTATAATCCAGCTCTAAACTAATACGAATTGGCTCCCCTTTTACAAAATGTAATCCCGATATGGTATTCCCATGGTTATTTGACGAACCACCTATTACCGTTGCATTTTTTATTGGAGCCGCATATCTTTGGGTTTCAGCTGATAGGAATAACTCTATGCTTCCATTTTCACCATCCTGATTTGGAATGACCATAATCATATACTTTCCTGCATTTTTATCAATTCCCATGCATACAAATTTATCAGCTCCAACACTAATTCTTGTTGGTATTTTTTTATCGCCACCCTTTTCTGAATGTGCATCCTGCCCTGGAATTGAATCAGGTTGATCTGTTTTTCCCGAATTATGAAACCACTCTTCTTCACTTCCTCCCTTTTCCATATGTCCATCTTCGCTTTTGTCATTTGTCGATTCATCTACACCAGGTACATTTTTCGATAAACTCTTCTTTTTTACTTCCTTAACCTCAACGTCTAAAATCTTCTCACTAACTACTTCTTCTGTGGCCTGCGTATTCGATTTATCAATTTCATCTGGAATAAATGCTCCAACTCCTACTGCATCAATTGACTCTCCTGCACCTGAACTTATCAACTCTTCTATTTTTGATTTAATAAAATCATTCAATGCTTTCAATAACTGACGTTCTTGGATTGGATTTTTTGATCTTTCCGGTTCCCACTTCGTATGTTCAGGATTCTCAATTAAGCGCAATCGCTCATTTATCTCTTTACCATTAATAAACATGACCCCTGTAAATGGTACATGTCCTGGTAATCTATCTTTATCCATAATTTTCATTCCAGTTTGCCGAATCATACATATTCTATTAGGAGATTCTGGATCTCCTAATAATAATCCTAATTCCAATTCTCCCATTCCCAGGAAATTTTCCTTATACCATACAGTATCCTCGGAAACTAATACTTCATAATACTTATCTGTATAACTTGTCAAATCATCATGGTATGTTTCCATAATATTCTTAAGTTCTGATTTACAAATATGTATTTTGCCAACATTTACTTCTAGCTTTTCATGCCACAAAGCTCCAAGAAATCCATCTAAAATTGATACAATAATATCTTTTTGCCAATTTTCCCCACCATATTTATATCCAGCAATATATATATCCGTTCCATAGTTTTTATCTTCTCTATGAAAATCAGGATCTAAATTTAATTCTTCGTAAACAGGAGTATTTCTTTCATTTCCATAATATCCTGTTCCCTGAGTGTTCTGTCCGTCATTCCTTGTAAATGTAACCAATCTTGAAACGCCTTGTGACGCTTTCTCCTCATTTATATCGTATGTACTATAGAATACTGTTGAAAAATCCGAACAAGCAAATGGTGCAAATTTACCAATACCATATGATCCACCTGCTGTTCCTTTTTTATCAGATGCGCCCGATGATTTTGTCAAATTGGTCCAATCAGTATTTATTTCTTCTCTTGAACCGGTTAAGCCAGTAGTATTAAAATCGCTGATTCTTAAAAAATCACATTTATCTGCAGATATTTTTTCAATGGCATTAGTAAAAAATTCTTTTGTTGTTAATGCTTTTTGTCCTCCCCAAAAATCAAGACATCTTTGAAAAGTATCCTGTAATTCATCTCTACCTGGTAATTGATTTGAAGGAATACTAAACATATTAAATTCCACAACTATTTTTCTACCTGTAGCCGCATCCAAAGAATTCTGACATATTTCACGAGCTAATGATTTCAAGGGTGTACCTCTAAACATTGATACTCCAGAATCATTAATTCCTTTATTTTCTCCATAATCATTTGATGGAAATCTCCATATTGCCATAGTTTCCCTCCTACACTAAATAACCTCAATATCTGAAAGTACTATTTGCCTATCAACAGAAAAAATATTCTTAATATCTCGATGTGATAAAGGCGTTTCATTTTGTTTTTCCACTAATTTGATCATATTAGATACTGTCATTCCAGATCCATGTACTCCACACTCTGCAACAATACTCTGAATTTGTCGATCAATTTGGTTTCCAAATCCGCCAGCTATATAAGTGAAAAATCCAATTGGTTGTGAATACTCACTATATTTTGAAATATTCTCGATATAATTATGAACCATTCTATTATGATGATCTCCAGATATTGAATATTTACTATACGCTTTATTATCAATTATTGCTTGGTAGCCTTCATTATTTGATACAAGCAATACATCTGGTGCAGATTTACTTCCTGTTTGACCAAGGTGCTTTGTTTCAAATCCAAATACCTCCTTGAATAACTCAGTTGTTGCAATCTCGAAATTAACGGCTTCTTCTGTCCCCTTAAATGCCATTTCAAAATATTCCGTCATGAAACCGCTTATTGCACCATTAGGATAAGTTTCCAGCAACGTATTTTCTACTAATTTTCCATCCGCTCCTGTAATATTAACAACATAATCAACCACATCTGTTGTTATGCTTTTAATAGGACGATGAATGGAATACGCTATAAATGCCTGTCGAATTCTTTGCATATCGATCATACGCGAGGTAATAGTTTTTGAATTTGCTAAATTACGTGTATCCTTCTGATGCCAAGGATCCAGGCCAAATTTTCTCTGGAAATATTCCTGATTTTCTGGCCGATCTATAAACACTGGTTTATTGGCAAGAATATAATTTATTTCATCTCTCTTATCGTCAAGAAGTTTAATTACCCCACCTTCTTCTCGATAAATCAACTGTGTATAATCCAACCAATTAACGATTGTATTTGCTGTATCGTACAAATGACTGAAAGGATGTTCCGGATTAACTTTTCCTGAACTTGGAGCATATTTTATAAAATAATCCTCATCTAAAATTTCGTCGCCATATGATCTGTAAGCATAAATACGATTTACAATATACTCATAACACTGATCAGATTCATTTTCAGCTTCAACGATAATTATTTTTGCAATTTCATCCGTCGTAAGATATTGAACACGATTATCACTAAGCAATTTAATCAAAAACCTGAACGGTCGTATTCTAAACCTATCATTCACTCTTGTTTTTGAAGATTGCACTGACAATGAAAATGGTGATGGAAATTGATACTTCAATACCTGATTTTTCAAAATCTCTACGGGTGAGCGCCCCTGCATGATAGCTTCTCCAGCTAGTGTTAAATAAGACTTATTTGTACTTTCTTGTGTAAATACCAAGCCTAACGATGCTAACCATGCGTAATATGTTCTTCCTCCGCTACCTCTTGCATCTCTTCTTTCACCAACACGCTTTAATCCTGATTCTTCCAATTCATCTTCAAATTTTCTGTGTAAATTTATACTTCCCTGCCACTGTGCATCAAGTGAAACAGTTGAAAACACAGCCAGTATCTCCGGAATCGAATTCAATTTTCGTTTAGGACGTGTAACCCACCAATAATTAATCATCAGTACACCTTCTTCCACTAAATAAGTTTCTATTAGCTATAGTTCAAATTTCTTTATTTGGGATTTTGTTTGATATTTTGATTTTGTTTCTTTTAATTCAGCTTCAATAACTGAAAATATTTTTTTTACATCTTCCTCACTATACTCATAGTTTGAACGGTTTGCGCAATTTCCTAACAATCGTATCTGATTGATAATTTTATTGGTACGATTTTCTGCTACTCTCTTAAAACGGTCTGCTTTTTCTTGAGATGTTGCCATAAATTTACCCCACTTTCAATAAATTAGGTTTTAATACAGACTATTATCTTTAGTAATATATTAGCAATATATGTCATATATTGTCAAGATTAAATATATATACCGCATTATTTTTAAGAGAATCTACAATCTTCTTTATATTGTGTAATAAACAAAAAACGGCGATCAATACACTCCCATGTACCAACCGCCATTAACATTTTGTTATCTTTCAGCATTTTTCAATTTTTGCATATTCACTTTTTTCTTTTCTTGCGGAACCTGTTTCGCCTGTTTTATCTTTTCTCTCACTGATGGTCTTTCCGGTTTTATCTCCTGTACTTTTTCTTTCAGATACTGCTCCGCTGACTCCAGATACTCTGCCAGCGCTCCTGTCTTATCTTCTGTGATAGGATTGATGTCTACTGCAATTCCTGCAATTGCAAATCCATCCTCATGCAGTATATTGAAAAAATCATCTTCCCTGATATTACCTTTATAGTCCACCACCACATCCAAATCTGAACCGAATTTCTCAATTCCTCGGCATCTGCTGCCTGACAAAATCACATTTTCCACCTGCGCATCCAGATTATTTTCTATAATCTTTGCCTGCACATAATATGAAACCATTTCTTCAATCTCTCCGGCACTCATTCCGTCTACTGTGTGAAACTGCTCCGTTGTTTTCTTTCTAAAATTTGAAATCACACTTACAGCAAGCTGATCTTCTTTTTCCCTAAGCTCCATCCAGAGATTACCAATCACATTCCGAAGGTTATGGTTATCATTTTCCATAAGCTCATAATACATCTCCCGGCAGTTCGATAGTGAAGTCAATTTCTCTATTCTGTCGTGATAGGTTCTGTACTGCACTTCATCCAACAGCTTCTCTTCCAACCGGAAAGCTTCACTTCCTGAAAGTCTATCCCAGATGTCATCCTTTTCTGACCGGATCACCAGACCATATCCTTCATCATACCTCTGTTGTACCATGTGAATCCTGTCTTCCTCTCCTTTTATCCTTCATGTACAATCAAATTCGTTATATCCTGCTTCTCAGTAACATCCTGTCTGGATGAGCCTGATATCCGTCACAACTTCTGCAGTTATGCTTATCTTCTCCTCTGTGTTTTCTGCTAAAATCCTGTTTTCCATCTAGTTCTCCTTTTCTTAAAATAGCGGCTCACCAAGGCCGCAATCGTTGTTGTTTCGCAAGTTAGCAAGCAGTGCCCTCGTACGTACGTGAGCGCGTTTTGCTTGTTGGAGGCACATCCCCAATCCCCTTAGAATGTCATCTTCGATGCCAAGCTGCGCCCTCACTTTGTGAGTGCTGATACATTCCTGCTTTGCTGGAATTGCAAAAAAGCGGGCAACCACCAATTTTCATTTTGATGATTGCCCGTAAGATTATCTCTGCTGCTGTCGCTTCTTTTTCAGGTCTTTCTCCTGATTCCATGTCTGCTGTGCAGCATAAAAGGATTACACATTTTGCTTCGCAATCTGATAATCCCACATCTCTTTTTTATTTTTTTATATTCGCTGTAAGCTGCTTTTTTCTCGGAAAGCAGTCGTGCAAATTTTCCATTCAAATCTTTTAACTTCGAAATTTTTCCGTCCGGCAGTTCTGAAAATTCTTCCTTTGCTGCTTTGTAAAGGGTTATCTCCTCACGATGCGCTTCAAAATTTTTTTGCTGTAACCAGATTTCCGGTAAGCAATGTAAGTATCCCTGGTCTTTGCATAATTGATAATATGAGTTTTAAGGACCTTGTTCTGTACCATCTTTTCCTCTGCATCTTTGATGGTTTTCATTAGTTCATAATATCTGACCGAACTTCCATCTACCAAAGCATCCAAAGTTTCTTTATCATGAATATCGTGCAGCTGCAAAAACAGAATAGACTGCAGTCATGGAACAGTTTTAAAAAAAACGGCAATGATTTTTCTCTCATTACCGCTTAAAATAGAGCGTTCCCTATAGGAATCGAACCTACAATAGAGTCTTAGGAGTTCAAGTCACTACAGAAAATCTATGTTTTTCTTGGTCAACATAAGTCAAGCAACAACTTGATTTTACTGACTTTCCTGTAAATCCATGTCAAAATAAGAAAACTGAAAATCATCCAAGTTAAGCACCTCTCGCTGACAAATGAGTGACACTGTCACCCTGAGGGTTCAACCATTCCGTTCCTGCGAATTCATATTTATGGCTACCATTCTCACTGAATATGCGGTAATGATAACACTGTTTTCTTATTAGATTATCTATATTATAACGTGTGTGAGGTCGGATGTCGATTGTTTTTTGACCATTATTTACTCCGCATTACACGTACTCTCTTCTATGTTATAAAATCAAGCATCTTCTGCATATACACCATCTCCATAATATAGAAAAGAGGAGTCCCCGCAGGTTCTCCCCCGGTCGCAGGCCTCACAGGTTTCTGCAACGCGATCACTGTATTTGCAGTTTATTCCGCAATGGGAATGGGTTTTCGGTCTCCATCCCGACCACTGGAACAGGTTTAAGGTCTCTGTTCCGACCTTATATACATCTTTTATATTTTAATTATGCAAGATAACTTTAGAATCTGCAACAAGTTGTTGCTAAATTAACTGCTTATTTATGAACTCAATTCCGTTACCAGTGAAGAATATCTTTTTGTCCGGTTCTTTATA
>OGQT01001519.1_pt1 | contig 18249 bp, 8 predicted proteins | sample 1553261 | NCBI WGS metagenome assembly OGQT01 (sample SAMEA2579992, study PRJEB22360) | human gut metagenome | biome: human gut; feature: human-associated habitat; material: faeces | place: Denmark | collected 2008/2010
CATCGGAAGCTACACCAATCTGAATTTCAAATTCTCCAAGCTCCACCAACTCGCATCTTATTTATTATTATAAGGTGTTACCAACAATTTATAGGAACCACCTTGCAATAAAGCCTCATCAAAAGTAATACATATATCTTTGGTTTCACCCGGCATCAATGTGAAATAATTGTCATTCATAATAGCAGGAAGAATACGCTCTCCATCCGAGGTCCGAACAGCCTGAACATATACTGCAAACGCCACACCTTTTGCAGACTTTAGGTGAGCTATAGCTGCCCGAATCTCTGCCTGACCATTTTTACGCAACAATTTAGAAGAAACTTTCAATTCGGCTGCCGGCAAAGTATTCAAAGCCGTAAAGTCCAAACGGTCGTTGCCACGCCAATAATTGTTTTCAGAAACAACCTTTCCTGATTTATCTTTCAACGTCAGGCGGATAAAATGTACATCGCTCAAACCCTCACTAGGCTGTGTTCCACCCAATACATCAAAACTCCATAATGAATAACCAAACCACCAACCTAGTTCCGTCCCAAACATACGTACATAACGGGCATCAACTTCGGGGAAAGTAATTTCATCTATTCCTCCACGTCCTTCATCAGTTTTATATACTTCTTTCCAAGTCTCGGCGTCATCTGACACTTGAATCTTATATCCTTTACCAAAAGATGCCTCCCAATTCAAGCGAACCCCACCTACGGGTTGCACACTGCCCAGATCCACATAAAGCCATTCATTTTCCGCTTTTGCCGCTGCCCAACGGGTATCTTTTTTCCCATCCGTAGCATCTGAAGGCTGTCCATAAGTGGTACTTGAAGCAAAGGTCGGTTTATTTAATGACAGATTTTTACGCTCTTTATTGAAATCTATCGTAAAACATTGCACAGTAGAATTGCTAGGAGAGTTCACAATAGCTGATTTTGTATAAGTCTCCACAGACTTTCCATCCAGATTGTAAACTTTTACTTCAGCAGTCAAACCTTCCATATCACATGCTGTGGTATTAGCAATCTTCACACCGTCCGTCACAGGATTCCAAAGAATATGCACCGGTTCACAGGCTGATTTTGCTCCCCAAAAGGCTCCTGTCAAATCATAATAATAGTCATAAGTTTGCCAAACCATAGACGGATATGCCGACTGTCCCATCCAAGTCATGATACCTGATGCATCCTCCCACATACGATCCAGCCAACCCTCATACATAGCCTTATTAGATTCAATATTGACAAGCTGAGCCTTACGGCAATAATCTTCAATCCCTTCGGGCTTGCCAAAACCTTTGGTTATAGAAGCATCATAACGATCGGGAGCTGCATTAAAAGCATTTTGGCCAAAATAGTGCTTGTTCCACATTTCATCACGAGGCCACCAGTTCTCCTTGGGCATAAATTTCTTGAAGCTTTCAAAGGTAGGAACTACAGCTGTGCCAATTTCTGTACGAAATCCCCAGCCACGCGCCGGATCTCCTTCCAAGCCATCAGGATATTTAGTAAAATAAAAGCGAGGCTCAAATGCTCCCCACGGACCACTACCGGTCAAGCCCTGAGCATGGGAGTTTGCTTGAAAATAACGATCACCTCCATCAAAGGTCCTAATATTTTCCGCCATCCATCCTTCTAAAGGAGGCTGAGGATTAGATTCATTATCGCCACACCACACGGCTATACTAGGGTGATTACGCACACGTTTTATTTTCTCCATCATATTATTATTGAACACATTGAGGTCATAAGGCAAATTCGGATTAGAGTTTATCCAAAAATCATCCCATACCATAATGCCATATTTGTCACATGCCTCGTAGAATTCATCATCTGTAACAGAGCCGAGCCAATTACGTATCATATTAAAATTCATTTCCTTATGCAGGCGGACTTTGGTATCATATTCCTCGCCACGGCAACGAAGCATATATTCAGACATCCCCCAATTCGCTCCCTTAACAAATACCGGAATATCATTAATATAAATATGGAATGTATTGCCCTCTTTATCATAAGAATATTTCTTTATACCAAAAGAAACATCTTTCGTTTCCGAAACTCTTCCATCCACCATCACCTCAAACTTACAATGATAAAGATTGGGTTCTCCATACCCATTTGGCCACCACAGACGCGGCTGGTCTATACACAGTTGTGGAAAATAGCGTTTGTCAAACTTCACCTGTTCAGTAGTATGGGCATTCACGTCTAATTCTTTTTGAAAAACAATGTTTCCTGGGGTAATTGTTCCGCGCACCAATACCTTCGTCTTTTCTACCGAATTATTCTTGACATCAAGCGCCACACTCAAATCCGCTCTGGCACGGGTAGGTAAATTAGTACGTATCCAAGGATCAATTAAAGTAGCTGTTCCCGTATTAGTAAGAAATACCTTATCGGTTATACCACTATTCAACCCCGGCACATAAGGCATCCAATCCCATCCGCCACTAGACAAATAGGTTGGACTGCCCTGATTAGCCAATGGAGTATCAGGCATATGAACAAGTACAGCCAATACATTTTCTTTATCACGATTTACTATTGAAGTAACATTAAAATGTCCACGATGCATAAACCCATCCAGTTTACCTAATAATGTTCCATTCAGATAGACTTCCGCACGACGGTTTACCCCATTAAAATTCAACCATATCAATTCTTTTGTAAAATCAGCAGGAACACGGAATGTAGTACGATACCAAAAGCTACAGTCGTATTTGTCGCGATTTACCTGATGAATATTGTCACCAAAGTTAGGATCTTTCTCCAGCCCTGCTATTACATACGAATTAAAAGCTGTTCCAGGCACAACAGCATCTACCCAAGCAGAAACATTGTATCCGTTTCCACAAAGTGACTTCACATCCGTTCCGACTTCAGCCTGAGGCTTTAACTTCCATTTCATTTGTGGGTTATCGCTATGTAAATACACAGTTTGAGCATGCAGTACTTGCATACATCCCAGTAGGGCTAATACAACCCATGTTTTTTTTACGTTTTTCATATTATAGTCTTTTCATATTTATCAATCATCTATTTCTCTTTTTGCACCTGAAAACTAAACAAGGTGCAATGCTCATAAGCTTTCTCCGGTAACACCAGGCAAGAAGGAAAATCCGAATGAGAAGGAGTATCCGGATAAAATTGTGTTTCCAAACAGATGGCTGTATCCGGTCGGTCATAATATCCCGCTGTATACAAAAGAACAGCAGGCAAATCAGTCATCACTGTCATTTTTCTTCCTGTAACAGGTTCATATAAAGAAGCAGCCTCTAACATCTCCTCAGACATTTTATCTTTCAATATATAGCAATGATTATATCCTTTATTCCAAAGTAATTGCTCATGATCAGCATATAAGTCTGCACCTACCGGTTTTAGGGAAGTAAAGTCAAACGGAGTATTTTTCACCTTCATCTTTCTTCCCGTAGGAATGAACGCCGAGGTAGTATCCAATATCCGGTCAGACGAAATATGCAACCGATGCTCTGTTATCTTTTTTCCATTTCCGCGCAAATTGAAATATGCGTGATTAGTCATATTGATGTAAGTAGCACAGTCTGTTTCCGCATAATGCCGTACAGAAAGTTCATTGTCCTCATTGAAACGATAGTCTGTTATCACATGGATATTTCCCGGGAAACCTCCTTCTCCGTCTGGCGAATACAGACTAAAACGGATGCCATCCGGTAATTCTTCCCATTGCCACATCTTGTTATGAAAGCCGGAAAAACCTCCATGATTGGTATTATTCCCATCATTAACTTCCAAATGGAAGGTTTTCCTATCTATTGTAAAAGAAGCATCAGCAATACGATTGGCAAATCTGCCAACAGTTGCTCCCATATAATAAGAATCTTTCAAATAATCGGACAAGGTATCATAACCGATCAAAATATTGGCTAATGCTCCCTGAACATCGGGTACTGAAGCTGTAATCCAACGTGCCCCCCAATTAGTGAATTCCATATAAGCTCCCGAGGAGTTCATTACGGTAAATCGTAATACAGGTTTTCCGTCAGAGGTATAAGTTTCTATTTTATGTATTATTTTCATATTATTCCAAATTTCAGAAAAAGAAAAAGCATCAGGTAGGAAGCAGATGTTTCCTCCTGATGCTTCTAATTTATATACCGAGAAACAATTTATTTGCTATATCCCGGATTCTGATCTTCAGGGCCGAATGCATCATTTGTTTTAATTTCAGTATCAGGAATAGGATAGCGCTTATGGAAATCTTGAATTGTTCCTGATTCTTTTGCCCAACGGTTACGTTCTTTTATCAATTCTACAAATTTATTAGTACGAAGCAAATCAATACGTCTCCAACCTTCGAAACAAAGTTCACGCAAACGTTCATCCATTACTTTATCACGGAATTCATCTTTGCTCATTCCCGAATTCCATTTCTTATCTTCTGGCAAGTTTCCTCCCCATGCACGAGTACGAATTTGATTATTCACGATCTGTACTGCTTCCGAAGTCTGTCCTAATTCATTCAGACATTCAGCATGCAATAATAATATATCAGCATAACGAATCATTGAAAAGTTCTTACCAGAATTCCACATGTTATTAATGCCAAGCCCTGAAAGAATATCTGTACGATAGTCTTCATATTTCTTTATATGCGGTTCCAATTCATCTGTAGTTCCCGTCCATTGAGTCTTTGACAAATCAGGAGTTACATATTCAAATGTTCCATCTTCTGAATATTTATTAGTATAATACGTAAAATCATAACGCAATGCTTCTTCTTTACGCAAATCTCCATCTTCCCAAATGCCACCTTCTTCTACCGTCTTATAAGCAAAAGGAGTCGGAACTAGAAAGTCGTAACCAGAGAAAGAGCATCCCTGACCAAACCAAGAGTCACATGCACGAGAACCACAATCAAACTCCCAATAATTACAATCAGGATATACATTATTAAATTGCAACTCAAACAATGACTCTTTTGTATTAGGATTATCATAACGATACAAGTCAGCATAATTATTCAGCAATTCATATCGCCCCATATTAATAATAGTCTTAAAACATTCATCAGCCTTGGCAAAATCCCGTAATCCTGTCTCTTCCGGAGCTGCCATATAAGCCTTTCCTAACATGGCCCATGCAGCCCCAACAGTAGCACGCTGCGGTTCACTATTATAAGACTCAGGCAAATTATTGGTAGCAGTAATAAAATCATTAATAATATATTCCCATACAGTCTTTAAAGGTTGACGTCCCAAGCCCAATTCATCAGTACGGTTCATATCTATCACAGGGATTTCACCCCAATACATACTTAATTCAAACATTAATAAACCACGAATAAAGCATGCCTCTCCCATCAACTGTTTAGCACGTTCCGGTTCTTCAGTGGTCATACCCAATGCATATATAGCTTTAGCAGCTGAAACGACAGCCGGCCAACGGTTGTTCCAAATAGAACTAACCTGAGTAGATGTAGGATTCAACTGTCCATTATATTTATCCATACCGGCTTGATCGCCTGAAGAAATCAACTGATAATTACCCTGCTGTGTTTCATCTGTCCCCAAATAAGGCATCAATCCATTACGTCCTTCTTTACAGCCCCTATAACTCTTATACAATCCAAGAACTAAAGGTTCTACATTATCTATTTTTTCAAATACTTGTTCTTCAGTCAAAGATCCCGTAGGTTCTACCTGCAAAAAATCCGAGCAAGAGGAGGTTTTCAGTGCAAAGGTCAAAGCCAAAGCATATATCGCACTATATCTATATATCTTTTTCATTGTTGTGTTTTCTTTTAAAGTTAGACTATTTATTCTATCCTTCCATTAAAAAGCCAAATTAAGACCAAAAGTATACATACGTGTAGGAGGATACCAATCACCAGTTTCCGGATCATAACCATTATAATTAGTTAAGCAAAAAAGATTAGAACCAGTGGCATAAACACGCAGGTTAGCCAGTTTCAGAGCATTTATCACTTTAGTTGGGAAAGTATAGGCCAATGTCAGAGCAGACAAACGCAAGAAAGAAGCTTTCTGTACACTAAAATCCATAGAACTTGCACCATAATGATTATAATCAAAGCCAGCCAACACACGTGGAAATTCAGCATCTGTATTTTCAGGAGTCCAACGATCCAACAAATCCGTTGATGCGACTCCAGATCCAGTACTTCCAATCAAAGTTTCATACCAAGGACTCAATTTTTTAGCCCCATAAGAATAACTGAATACTGCATTTAAAGACAATCCCTTCCAAGAAAAATCTGTAGAAAAACCGCCATAAAACTTAGGATCAGTGGAACCAATTACAACACGGTCGTTTTGATCTATCTGTCCATTATTATCATAATCCAACGGATACAAATCACCAGGATTCACATTATATCCATTCCAATTTATTTTATTCAAACGATCCATATCAATTTCTTGGGCGATTCCACCTGTTTTCCAAATATAAATTGTGTTACGAGACTCACCAAGGAATAAATTACCTTCTTTTTGAATATTACGATCACTATCTACATTATATACAACATCATTATCACCATATAATTGAGTTACCTTATTTTTATCCATAGACAATGTAGCTGCAAAATTCCATTCAAAATCTTTAGCTCTTACCAAATTGGCATTCAAAGCAAATTCCAAACCTTTGTTTTCAATCGCACCTATATTTTCAATAGTACTGCTGAAACCAGTAGTCGTAGGCAACGAATGGCTCATTAACAAATCCTTATTTTTTATCAAGAAAGCATCAACAGACAAACGCACTCTATTCTGTAAGAAAGCCATATCTACTCCTAAATTCCATTGTTTTTGTTTCTCCCAACTAATATCTGGAGTACCACGTCGCCCATTGGAAACAAAAGAATTCGTATAACCTGTATCGGAAGTACCCGTATAGCTGACATTATATAAAGATAAATAGGCAAAATCATCAATATTCTGATTACCAACGATACCAAAACCAGCACGTAACTTTAACTGATCAAAAATCGTCTGATTTTTCATGAACTTTTCTTCTGTAATATTCCAAGCTGCAGACACAGACGGAAAAATACCCCACTGATTTCCTTTAGCAAATTTAGAAGAACCGTCGTAACGCGCTGTCGCCGTCAATAAATATTTACCCGCATAGTTATAGTTAACACGAGCGATATAAGATAATAATGTTTGCTCGGACCAAGCTGTACTTAAGCCGCGCTGATCTTTTTTATAACCAGATCCCAAACTATGATATCCAAATAAATTAGTGCCAAACCCTGTTGCCGTAGCATTAATATAATTATACATAGTCCGTGTAGCACTGGTACCAACCATCGCATTCAACTTATGTTTACCGAAAGAGGCTTCATAAGACAATGAATTATCCCATTGCCATACAGTACGTGTATCTCTATCATCTTTGGCTTCACCTTGTGTTCCATAACGTTCCGACTCATAAATATCATTCGGGGTATATTTATTTTGCTGCTTTTGAGCATAATCAATAGAGAAAGTAGAACGCAAGTTTAATCCTTCAATAAGATTGATATTAATATAATTAGAGCTCAACAAGCGATTATACACCAAATCATTATCGACTTTCAAAGAACGTAATGGATTAAAATTATTTTGGTCAAAAATACCTTGCCAATTTAAAGTTTCAATCTCATCAGAAATTTCCAACATCGGATTAGCACAACGTGCACGATTCATTACTCCATCATCAACCAACGTGTTCTCGGTACGTGTAAAAGTTGTATTAGTACCTACTTTCAGCCAGGATTTAATCTGTTGATCCGCATTAATACGTCCTGTGTATTTTTCTTGTTCAGACTTCTCAATTACACCTTTATTGTCTGTATAACCAAAACTAATATAATAAGAACCTTTATCATTGCCATTCGAAAGACTTACTACATGATTGTGTTGTACTCCAGTACGGCTCACAGCATCCAGCCAATCATAATTTTTATTATTGTTGTAGGCATCGAATTCATAATCAGCAAAAACAGTATTCGATCCCATTATCACATCATTGATATAAGCATTGACATCTCCATCAGGATTTGTTTGCATATAACCATTCGTATAGGCCTCCTTTCTAAGTTCAAATAATTGACGAGTATTCATAGTTTTTGGAGTATTAGCATAGGTCTGAAAGCCAATCCAGCCATCATAAGAAACTTTACCTTCGCCTTTTTTACCCTTCTTAGTTGTAATAACAACAACACCGTTGGAACCACGTGAACCATACAGAGCTGTAGCTGATGCATCTTTCAAGACCTCAATAGAAGCCACATCATTCAAATTGACTGCATTAAATCCAGAGAATGAATTATCCATAACCATACCATCTACGACATAAATAGGGTCTGTAGATCCATTAATTGTATTAATACCACGAATTTTAATAGATGCATCATCCGTAGGACGCGTAGGTTGAGAAATGAACACACCTGCGACACGACCTTGAAGAGCTTGATTTACATTTGTTACTGGTTTTTCTTCCAATACTTTAGAACTAACACTGGCAACAGCTCCCGTCAAATCACTCTTCTTCATCGCAGTGCCTACAACAACCACTTCATCTAATGTTTCAGTATCCTCCGACATCACAACTTTGACTGGTTGGTTACCCATTATTTTAACATCTTGTGCAACATATCCTATATAAGAAATATGCAATGTTTCCCCTTTCTGAACTGATAATGTAAATTTACCATCAAAATTGGTAATAGTCCCATTGGCTGTACCTTTTACCACTACACTTGCACCAATGATAGGTTCGGATGTAACATCCACCACCTGTCCTGTAACCGTTATGTTCTGTGCTAGCATATTGCAGCAACAAAACATGATAAGGATTAAATTAATAAGCCTAATTCTTTTCATAATTTGTAAATTTAAGTACGATTTAAAGTTTATATTGGTTTATTCTTCCACTTTGAAAATTACAACATCACATGCAGGAACCGTTACTTCCAGATTGGTTTTAGCAGTACTTTCAATGCCACTCCATAATTCTTTCAGCCTATATTCCTTTGACGAATCCAACCCCAGACGCTCTAAAGCTGTAGTCATCTTCAACTCTTGATCCATATAGTTGAACACAGCATAATAAGCCTTACCATCCTTATCCATGCGTACAAACTGATTTTCTGACTTTTCACCATTCCCATCTACAGGATGGAAAGATTCCCCATTGGCTATAGCATTGATCTCAGCATTAGTCAGATATTTCATCGCCTTCTCCTTCACTTCTTTAGAACCGCCTTTGCTGAAATCATCTCCAGCAATGAAAATTCCTGTAATGACCCCCGAAGTAACACGCGCTCTGTTCTCACCATCTGTAGCATCACGCAATACAATATGGTCAGGATCATTAAACTGATAAACCTTATCCTGCCACCAACCGTATGAAAGTGCATTCAAGGTATATTCAGTATCCTTCATCTTATTCCACGCATCACAAGCAATTCTTCTAGACTGAGCATAATGAGCAGGAAAAACAGGAGAAATAGAAAGATTGATATACATATCGCCAAAATATTTGTCAAGCAATTGCATTCCATAGTTATATCCCTGAATACCTGTTTGTATTTCCGGATTATACCATTTGTCAGCCTCCATCGCCCCATGTGTCATAAAATCCATTTTCACATATTCAAAACCTGCCCGATGAAAGAGTTCCGATGTACGCTTCATCATAGCTTCAATAGCTGGATGGGTAGGATCAACAGCATACGCTCCGTCTAATTCCTGCGGTTTTCCATTTGCATAGAGATACACATCTTTATATTTATACCCCGGAATTTCTTTTATTTCACGTTCAGGATTTTTAGCCCAATCAGTAAACGGAGTCCAATAAACGCCGGCTATCTGACCGTTTGCCTTACATCTATCCACAAAAGCTTTCAACTCCTCTTCTGAAAAACTATTCCAACCAGAATCCAAACCTGTATAAACCAGATTATCCGAATTCACAAAATGATGGGACTGCAAATTCTCTTTATAAAAATCAGAAACTTCCAATGCTTTCGGATAGGTCAGATTAAATTGCAACGCTCCCCAGCTGTTCCAGCCAAAAGGAACAGCTTTATCCCAAGCTTTGGGCGGAGCAATCACAGCATTAGCCTGAGCGTATTCTTCCATGCCTTCACGCCAGTCTTCAAAAAATCCTACTAAAATCTTAGGCGACTTGATTGTCGTACCTTTCAATGCACCGTGAGGTTTCGAATCACGCGTTGTCTTATCAGCAACACCCCCATAACATACCAATGAACCTACATTATATATATTACCTTTACCTATTGTTATACCTGTTTTCCAAGAATCGTGTTCCACAGAACCTATCACCATAGCTTCACGATCATCATTATTAAATATGGCAGTAACTTCATAACTAGTCAATTCTGTAAATGTGAGCGGATGAGATTGGTATCTGATCCAACAGTCATTATCGAAAGGAATGAAAAGCGCACGATTATTTTCACCCTGGTTCAGGACTTCAGGCATTCGGTCCACATTGACCGGCGCCATATAATTCGAAGCCATTTCAGACGTACTTTCCAAAGTAAAATCTGTCAACACATAATCCTTTGTCGGATATACATAAAAAGATTGAACCAGTACAGGCAAATTATTCCCAGTATAAGTCACCTCATAATGATACCCTTCTCCAAAATGATCATTGATTTTTTTTGTAGAAACATGATGCTTTGCATAATCACGAGTCGAAACAACACTGTCGGCCAATTTATAAGCTGCATATACATTATCATAAATAAGCTTAGAGCCTTTGCTGATATCAATACCATTAGCGTGAGCATCGTACTCCAAAGACCATTCACCGACATTTAGATTTGCATTTTCAGTACACCCGGACAAAATAAGACCGGAAACACTCAATGCAGAAACACAGAGAAACAATGATTTTAAAGTTAACCAATTATTCTTCATAATATTATTAGTTTGTCAAAGAGATAAATCTACTTAAGGTTTGCTTTACTGTTCGGAATTCTTTTCCTTTCAAGCATGGTCAAAAGTAGGCATATCTTGACAACCTGTTAATATACAAACGCAGCAATAAATAGGATTTTTGCAGCAATGACTCATCTGCGTCCGAAGAATCCGCAAATGTGTCATTTTTTGCTGCATTTCTTTCAATCAGAGATTCTCCGTCAAATCTATTTTAGCTTTTTCCTTGGATGTTTGATACTGTTTCTCAAACTCTTTCGGAGTCATTCCGAATTGTTTCAGGAATAATTTACTGAAATAAGATGAAGAGTTTATTCCTACCATATAACAGATATCCCCAATACGGTATTTACCTTCCTGAATCAATTCGGCCGCTTTTTTCAAACGGATCAACCGAATGAAATCTATGGGTGAAAGATTAAACAGAATCTTTATTTTCCTCAATAAGCTGGAACGGCTCATACATAAGATATCAGCCATACGTTCCACATTGAAATTTTCATCTGAAATATTCTCTTGAATTACATTAATTACTTTATTCATAAATTCTTCATCCGCCTTGTTCATCTGCATATTATGCACAGGAAAAAAAGGACGTTTAGAGAATGCCTCACGTTCTTTTCTACGATTGCTGAGTAAAGACAAAATCTGACTCTTCAAATAATTGAAAGAAAAAGGTTTCTCCACATAAGCTTCCGCTCCTATCTTCAATCCGTTAATTTTACTCTCCAAATCATTCTTGGCGGTAAGGAAAATAACCGGAATATGACACAAATCAATATCCCCCTTTATTTCCTTACATAATTCATAGCCATTCATCACCGGCATCATTATATCACTGATTACCAAATCTATGTGATTACTACGTAAAACATCCAACGCTTCCTGTCCATTCACAGCAGTTTCCACCGTAAACAAAACTTCCAATCGTTCAAAGATAAAAGATCTCATACTTTCATTGTCCTCTACTAACAATAAAGTATAACCTTTCATCTGGTCTGTTTCTGTTGATGTTTCCTCATCCAATACTTCTATATTTTGCTCCACTACCTTCTCTATTTGCTGCCTTACTTCCTCTTTATTCAAAGGAATGATCAAAACAAATGTATTCTCCGGTTGTTCTATATCCAAATAAAGCCTGCCTTTATGTAAAGTGGCTAGCGAACGAGCTAAAGGTAATCCTATGCCTACTCCCATCCGAACTGTATCCTTCTTCTCCATCTGATAAAAGGGTTCAAAAATCTGTTGGCTGGACGCTTCAGGTATCTTTTCTCCGTCACTGACAATACGAACTGTAAAATCAGCTTCATCTTGGAATAAATCTATCGTAATGGTATGACGGGCATATTTCAAAGCATTATTCAACAAATTACTCAATACTTTTGTGATAGCCTCCTTATCTATGGCAGCCATAATTCTTTCTTGGGGAATATGCTGCAATAACTCTTTCTGCTTTTGCAGAATAGTAGGCTCAAAACGAGCAATCGTTTCATTCAGCAATGCCGTTACATCAACCGTTTCAAATTTCAGTTCAAATTTGCTCGCCCCTATTTTCTGAAAATCAAGCAACTGTCCAGTCAAATCTAATAATCTCTTGGTATTCTGCCCGATTACTTTCAAATTCTTATTCAATTTCTGATCCTTGATATCCATTTCCTCAATTGCTTCCAACGGACCATTTATCAATGTCAAGGGCGTGCGCACCTCATGAGCTATTTCAGTAAAGAAACTGACTTTTGATTCATAGAGTTCTTTCTCCTTCTCAATTTCAAATAACTTCTGCTTTTCTTCCATCTGTTTCTCTTTGCGTCTTCTATACCAAAAGAACCAGCAAAGTACGACACAGATTCCCCATATAATATACAGAAAATAAGCCCAGACGGACTGCCACCAAGGAGGCAGAATAACAATGGATAAAGACCGGGTAGCATAAGGGCCTTCTTTGGCACTATTGGTAGCCCGCACTTGCAAGATATAATCTCCCGGAGGCAGTTTAGCGTAAGAAATATTCTGATTACTCGCTGCCCGTATCCAGTCTTTGTCCAACGGAACTAATTTATAATAATACTGATTGGACTCCGTAGTAGAATAACTTAATAAAGCAACATCGAAACTAATATTTGCCTGATCATAAGGTAATATAATTTCATCTGTATGTTCTATACACTTTTTCAAAGGAGAATTAGGAGTGTGAACTGTTATTTCCTGATTATAAATGCTGAACTTTGAAATATAAACAGGTGGTAAGAAATTTATTTTCTCTGAAGAGTTAGGATCAAATGCAATCAATCCGTCTATACCACCAAAATAAAACTTACCGTCCTCACCCTTCAAAGCTGACTTATAATTAAACTGATTCCCTAATAGACCATCTTTAGTGGTATACACCCGTATATCTTTTGATTCCGGATTAAATCTAACCAGTCCACGATTTGTTCCAAACCATAAATTTGATTGTTCATCTTCCAAGATCTTATAAGCCACATCATCTGGTAAACCGTCTTTGATAGAAAAAGTAGTAAAATCATCCGTTTGAGAATTATAACAACAAATACCACCACGATCCGTAGAAATCCAAATACGGCCTTTACAATCCTGCATGACAGAACTCACAGAATTAGAGCTCAATGTATTTTCCTTACCTTCCTCATGAGTATACTTTTTAAAAAGATTCTTATGGGGATCATACTTCCATAACCCACTTCCCATGGAGGCGAACCACATCATTCCATCTTTATCTTGAAATACATCAAAAATCCAATCAAATCCCACTTCTTCCACTTTGTCAAAATGAAAACTTGTAGGAGCAGCTTTATAAAGTCCCCAGCCTGTACCAATCCACTTATATCCTTCATTATCTATAAAAAAAGTATAAACACTTCCTTCTCCTATATTTAACTCCTCAGGAGTATAATGACAAACTTTATTCTCGGGTAATTGAATCACATCCAATCCTTGCTTAAACAAGCCACAGAACAATTGGCTTCCTTTGACAAACATTCCCAAAGTAACCATATAGTTCCCTTTATCATAATCGTTCAATCTCAACCGCCTTACCTTTCCGGAAGCAATATTTAATATGTTCACCCCATCATCTTCAGTGCCAATCCATATGTTACCCTTATTATCAGAAGCTATCTCTCTTACCCGTTTCGTTGTTAATGAGTTCCCATCACTCCCAGGTACATATTTATCAAACAATAAATCATGATGAGGCAGATAATCCACCCCGCCAAACATGGTTCCCAGCCAAATTCCCCCTTCCCGATCTCGGTAAATAGTATAAATAATCTTATCTGACAAACTGAACGGACGCATCAGATCTTGCTTCAAATGAACTATTTTATTCTTCCTCTCATTTACAACAAACAAACCTTCGTGAGTTCCCACCCATAGTTCATTGTCAAAACAGGCTACATTACGTACAAATGTATGGTTAGCCTCCGGTATATCTATTTTTACCAGCTGATTCGTACCGGGATTATATTTCATTAGTTCCCCTTCATGAATAGCCATTGCAATCCAATCACCATAATTACAAATAAAATTAATATTCTTTCCCTTTAACGAACGCCCGGTTTTATCAACACAATATTGTTCAAATTTATCCGTATTTCTATCATATCGAAAAAGTCCGACTCCCCATGTACCAACCCAAACATCACCATCAGGGCGTACCAAAATACAATCCGGAGCTTCTGTTTTAAAATGCTCTTTGTTGGTTACTTCATAAAAATAAAGCTTCTCATCCTTATAGCGAAAAACTCCCTGATCAGGAATTACAATCCAAATATTCCCAATAGAATCCGCCACAATATTAGATACCCAATTATTCATATTCACCCCTTCTTCTGTTTCCATATTCATTGCCGTGAATATATCCAAGGCAGGATTATAACGATAGACTCCTCTATCCGTTCCTACCCATAACTGACGTTCCTTATCTTCAAACAAAGCAGAAATATTATGGTTTCCCGTACCGGCTACATAGTCATCACAGTTCATCTGTACAATAGAAGTTCCATCAAAACGGTTCAAACCATTTTTTGTACCAAACCACATAAACCCGTAACTATCCTGAATGATAGCCTTCACATTACTTTGTGATAGTCCATTCTCACCCGTTATATGAGAAAAATAAAAATTGGACAATCCCCTATCAACTGCCTGTAATGTAAATACAACATACAAACAACATAAAATGAGCAAAGTCTTTTTCATAGCTTGTTCAAAATTTGAGTCAAAGATAAAAGAAAAAAAGGATAAATAATGCCAATATAAAAGAAATAGAGGGGCAACCCTCTATTTCTTTTCACGAATGACTATTACAAATCCCCCACCAGAAGCCATAAACATTTCAATAATATTCTTATTATCTATATCCATTATTTTATGTTCGTATAAATTAGCATTCTTGTTACTTCTTTTTTTATCCTGAAAAATTTCAATGGTATATTTCTTATCCTGAGGCAGGAAAGAGCAATCCACCTGAATTGTTCTCTCTCCCCAAGCATTCAATCCGCCTATATACCAAGTATTTCCTTTCTGCTTGACCAACACGGCATATTCGCCCACACGGGCAGCTAAGGGAATCGTCTGATCCCATGAAGTCGGTACTTCCGCTAAATACTTTAAAATATCAGGATACTTACGATACTCATCCGGAGAATCACATAAACTGGCAAATGGTGCGGAAAGTACAACAAACAAGGCCAATTCATGTGAACGAGTCCCCAATGAACTAGGCAACCCCGGATCGATCGGCTTAAATTTCTCCAATGTGCTGTTACGCATCGAACCCGGAGTATAATCAATTCCACCTCCCAGCATACGGGCAAAGATACATTGAAGCTGATAATCCGGATTAGAAGTGGTATCCCACTTAAAACATTCCGCACATCGCATGGCTTCATAAGAAAGGATATTAGGATATGCCCGATGAAGTCCGGTAGGCTTGCTGCATCCATGAAAATCCACCATAAGATGCCGCTCAGCACAAGCCTTTGCCAGATTTTCATATTGAGGGATTATTTGGGCATCATCACGATCAAAAAAATCTATTTTTACCCCAACAGCACCCCATTTGCTGATAGAATCCAAATAACAATGCGGATGTTGGAATAAAGTAGCAGCAACAGTCCAAAGCCATACACCTACTTTTTTTCTTTTCCATAGCGTATCACCTCTTTTATATCAATATTCTTATTCAAATCAGCATGATTAAAAACATTGCTCCAACCGGCATCGACCAGCAGATAAGGTATCTTGTTTTCGGAAGCGAAATCAATATAATACTTGTACATCTGCGTCGAAAGGTTTTGATGACCGGAAGGGAAAGGAGCTTTTTCCAAAATAGCACAATGCCACCATTCCCAAGTTGCTTTACCAGGACGAATCCAATCCGTATCCTTTATTTGTTGGGGCTTGGCCAGTAAGTAAATCATTTCATTAGTCAGTAGTTCCTTATCATCCTTGGCTACAATAGCTATACGCCAAGGGAAAGCATGATTACCAGCAGTACGTGCTAAATAATTCTCCCTCTCTTTAACTACCGTAATAAAATTTCCCCAACTGCCCATCTCTATTTTTTTAGGATAGGCCGCCCAATAACCTTTCATCTTGCCATCTTCCTTACGAAGATACATACCCGGATAGTTATTCAAATCTGATTCAGCCACCACAACACGCACATTCTGCATCTTGTTTGTAAATAAAGTTGGTGTAATACCATATTTATGTTCTTCTATTTTAGAAATGCCCTCGTAAAGCACATTGCTCAACTCCCAAGCTGTAAAATTAGTTGTTTCGGGTAAAATAACTGCCGGATCATCGCCCAGATTAAAAGAAGCTTCTTCATCAGCTACAATCAAAGAATCTTGCTCCGGAAGATTTCCACAAAAACGATATGCCATTCCTTCATTATACATCCGGAATATAACTGAATAACCATCCTTGAATTTCAAAGAAAGTTCATTATAATGGTCTGTTAATTCACGATAGTTACCAGCTACCGGATAAACCTTCTCGGAAGTACTCCTTGTAGAAGTTCCTACCACTTCACCATTCTTTCCCCATATATTTCCATTTTCCATCGTCATACAAATAGCAGAGGGATGAATGACAGGCTTACCTTCCAAACTTAAAGAATATTGTAATACCCTTCCATTCTCTATAGTAAGTGCCAATTGCCCGTTTGGGGATGATAATTCATAAGCTGACGGTGTTTGTGCCTGTGCAAAAACGCACAGACACCATGTTACCAACAAAAGGAAAATATTCTTTTTTTTCATACGGCACACAAGTTACGATGGATTTGTCCACCTTGATGATTAATATCCAATTCTCGCACCTTATCCAAAAAATCAATGGCTTTTCCCATTTCACGCAATCCTAAACAACCCAGTCCCATCACATAATTGCAATGAATGCGGTTACGTTTATCCAAGTCATCTTCCCAAATAGCCAAATCAGGCAGAGAAACAGCAAAATAATCAATCCGGCAGTGGTCAAATAAATGCTTTTCACCATGCTTTATCAATTTGTTAAAGCAACCGCACGCCTTGTCTTCCCTGCCCAATGCACGCCATGCCAAACCTTGATAGAAAATCTTGTCGGGCTGTTGGTCATTGTAAAAGAAAGCCTGTTGTGGTTCTGACGAGCCAATGGTTGCTTTGGTGAAGCAATCTATAGCTTGTTGCTCATTTCCCAATCCACGAAGCGCCTCACCTTTATAATACCAGATATCATTCTCTTCAGCATTTGCCAATTTTCCCTCACCCAAATTAAATGGATAAACATTCGTTTCATCCAAAAGGACTAAAGCATCGGCATAACGTTTTTCACTTAAAGCAATCTTTGCTAATTCTATACGGCACAATACATATTGTCCGGTGATTTTTCCTTCTCCTCCTTCCCATGGATGGAAATTACGTGCGGCAATCAATTCTTTTGCTTCAGTATAGCGCCCTAGTTGATTATACAAAGTGATACGCTCAATGGACAGATCATCACGCTGTTCCACTTCAGACAGATGTGCTTCCAAAAAAGCCAAACGTTCTGTATGAGGTCGGCCTAAACGTTTATAAAGTTGGTCCAACTCCATTAATATACGAGAATCGTGCTCATCCAATGCATAAGCTTTTTCCAGAGTTTCCAAAGCCCTTTGTTTATCATTACGCTTATTATAATAAGCTAAAGATAAATTACGCCATACGGTAGGGAATGTTGGCTCTATAGCAGCCGAATGTTCCCAACAAGCAATAGCATTATCATACTGACGGTTAGCATACCAAAAGTTTCCTAAA
>OGQT01001520.1_pt1 | contig 18249 bp, 12 predicted proteins | sample 1553261 | NCBI WGS metagenome assembly OGQT01 (sample SAMEA2579992, study PRJEB22360) | human gut metagenome | biome: human gut; feature: human-associated habitat; material: faeces | place: Denmark | collected 2008/2010
GTCAGGCTGTCGCCCAGAAAACAGACGTTGGCAAAATAACTGCGGTCCACGGCGGGGGGGCGGGCCCGCGCCGCCCGCCACTGGAGGATGCCATGATCATCGATATGCCGAACACCCGCACCCGCGAGATTGCGCACAAAATCGAACAGCTGCACGAGGAGCGCGGCGAATCGGCGACCGGCCGCGTGCTGACGCTGCTCATCGCCACCGAGGACGCGGACCTAGAGCATGCGCTGGAAATCGCGAACTCGGCCAGCCGTGAGCACCCGTGCCGCGTGATTGCCGTAGTACCGGATACCAATCCTGCCGATCAGTCCGGCGAAGGCGAACCGAACGCGGCCGAAGTGGCCGCCGAGGTGAGCGCGAGTCGCGATAATCCGGCCGTCGATTTGACCGACGGCCCGAACGATCCGAACGATTCCAACCTGAACGCCCAAGTGCGATTCGGCGCGGACGCCGGTGCCGGTGAGATCATCATCTTGCGTCCGCGCGGTGGCCTTATCAACCACCCGGATACGCTGGTTATCCCGCTGCTTGTGCCGGATGCGCCTGTAGTGGCGTGGTGGCCGACCACACCGCCGTCGAACCCGGCCAAGGATCTGATGGGTGCGATGGCCCGCAGTCGCATCACCGACGCGTTGCACTCCAATAATCCGGAGGCCACGATTGAGCGTTTGCGCCGCAATTGGACACCGGAAGATATCGACTTGTCCTGGACACGACTGACCGTCTGGCGCGCAATGCTCGCCTCGATGCTCGATCAGCCGCCGCACCTGCCCATCACCGCCGCGAAGGTGACCGGCAAGGCCGACTTCCTGCCTATGGAAATGCTGTGCGCATGGCTGCGTCTGAAACTTGGCGTACCAGTCGAAACTGAGTTCGTGCCCGACGCGCAGGCCGTGACCGGCGTGTACCTGACCCGTGAGGACGGTGTGATCTCGCTGGAACGCCCGCATGAGGACCAAGCGCTGATCTCGCTGCCCGGCCAGACTCCGCAGGAAGTGTCCGTGCCGATGCGCACCATCGAGGACTGCCTGACCGAGGAACTGCGTCGCATCGATCCCGATGAGATCTACGCCGAGGTCATCAACGAAGGCTGGGATCTGATTCGTCACTGAAGTCGGTAGAACCCGTTGCCACAGCGGCGTTGGAATGAGTTCGGCAATTGTGGCCGAGCCATGCCAACGCCGTTGCTCATCGTTTCCTACCTCATGCGATGCCGAAGCTCATGCCCGCGGAGTAATAAAGTGACATATGTGATGTCGCACAATGTACATTGTGTTGTCAACTGACAACACATTTCATTGCTGCAAATGGCTAGATTCCCGGCATGCCACCCGTATTATGCGTTGTCAACTGACAACACAATCCACATTGCAAAGTACGACACATACCCCATACAAGGACCATACATGGCAACTCGAAAACTCATTGTGTATCCGAATAAAGATCTGATGATTCAGGCTGGCGCGCAACGTTTTGTCTTGGCGCTACTCGATTTGCTCGCCGAACGATTGCCTGATGGCACGCATCGCACGCGTGTGGATGTGGCGCTGTCTGGAGGTTCGGCCGCGCAGCCGTTGGGCTTGGTGCTGAGCGATCCGCTGGCTGATGCGATTGATTGGTCACGCGTGCATTTCTGGTGGAGCGACGAACGTTTTGTGCCGGCTTACGACACCGATCGCAATGCTCTGGAGGCCCGTCGCCTGCTGCTTGACCAGCTGGTGGCAGATGGCAAGCTGCCTGAATCGAATATTCATGAGATGGCGGCCGATACCCGTTCAGCCGATGACATCGCCGATGTGATGGATCAGGCCGACAGCGATGATGCTTCCGTTCGCGCCGCCGCCGATGCCACAAATGATGCGTTGCTGGACGATGTCGCGAGCGACTATGAGCGCGAGTTGGTGAATGAATTGGGACCGGAACCGGTAATCGATCTGATGATTCTCGGCATGGGACCGGACGGTCACTATGCGTCGCTGTTCCCTGGTCATGATGAGGTCAAGGTTACTGATAGGCTCACCGTGGGTGTGAACCACTCCCCCAAGATGCCGCCGCTGCGTGTTTCATTGACCGCTCCGCTCATCGCGCGTTCACGCCATACGTGGTTCTTCGCCGCCGGTGCCGGCAAAGCCGAATCGCTGGCCCATGTCTTCGAGCGGTCCAACAACCCGGATTACCCGTCCTCCTACGCCAACGGAGTGGACGAGTTCACCTGGTTCTCCACCGAAGAAACCGTCACCGAGTTGTGAGTGAATTAAGCCCCCTCTGATGAGGGGGCTTAATTCGTCTATGGCTACGCCTCAATCTCGGACTTGCCCTCTTCGCCGCCGGCCCCTGCAATTAGGGACTCGCCTGCGGCGAGGCTCAGTGTTGGCTCGGCGGCATAGCCGCCTCGCTCCGAAGAGGGCCGGGGAGCCCACAGGGCTGTCCTAAACCTGAAATCACGAGGCTACGCCTCGATTTCAGGCTTGCCTTCTTCAGCCCACAGCGTGTGGAACACGCCGGGCTTGTCTACGCGGCCGTAGGTGTGGGCACCGAAGAAGTCACGCTGGGACTGGGTCAGAGCGGTAGGCAGGCGCTTGGAGCGCAGACCATCGTAGTACGCCAGGGAGCTGGAGAACACCGGGGTCGGGATGCCGGCCTCCACCGCGCGAACGATCACGCGACGCCATGCGTCCTGCGATTCGCCGATGATCTTCTCGAAGTACGGATCGAACAGCAGGGAAGCCGGCGGGTTATCGCCCCTGAAGGCCTCGGTGATGCGGTCGAGCAGGAACTGGGCGCGAATAATGCAGCCGCCACGCCAAATGCGGGCCACTTCGGACAGGTTGATATCCCAGCCGTATTCCTTGGCACCGTCCTGAATCTCGTTCAGGCCCTGAGCATAGGCCACGACCTTGGAAGCGAACAGAGCCTTGCGCACGTCCTCGACGAACGCGGCCTTGTCTTCTCCGGCCAGATCGATGGTCTTGTTCGGTCCAGCCAGACCTTCCTTCTGAGCGTCTTCACGCAGCTCACCGTGCGAAGACAGTGCACGAGCGAACACGGCTTCACCGATGGCAGCCACAGGAGAACCACATTCCAGACCAGTCTGCACGGTCCACGTACCAGTACCCTTCATGCCGGCATGATCCACGACCACGTCCACGAACGGCTTGCCGGTCTCGGCATCCTTGTGGTGCAGAATCTCAGCGGTGATCTCGATCAGGTAGGAGTCAAGGTCGCCCTTGTTCCATTCAGCGAACACGTCGCCAATCTCCTCGGCATCCATGCCGAGTCCACGGCGCAGAATGTCATACGCCTCACCAATCACCTGCATATCGGCATACTCGATGCCGTTGTGCACCATCTTGACAAAGTGGCCTGCACCATCGGTGCCGATGTGGGTCACGCACGGTTCGCCGTTCACCTTGGCGGCGATGGACTGAAGAATCGGGCCCAAGGTCTTCCAGGATTCCGCAGTGCCACCGGGCATCAGAGACGGGCCGTTGAGCGCGCCTTCCTCACCACCGGACACGCCGCAACCCACGAAGTGGAAGCCCTTGGCACGTACTTCCTTCTCACGCTTGATGGTGTCCTTGAAGAAGGAGTTGCCACCGTCGACGATGATGTCGCCCGGTTCGAACACCTCTTCCAGCTGCGCGATGGTCGCGTCGGTCGGAGCACCGGCCTTGACCATGATGATGGCGGTACGCGGACGCTTCAGGGACGCGGCGAATTCCTCGAGCGTTTCGGCCGGCACGAAGTTGCCTTCGGTGCCATGCTCGTTCATGAGCTTCTCGGTACGCGAGTAGTGGCGGTTGAACAACGCCACCGTGTTGCCATGGTGCGCCAGATTACGCGCCAGATTGGAGCCCATCGTGGCCAGTCCAATCACACCAATGTTTGCTGTAGCTTCGGCCATGTGCCTTGCCTTTCGTTTGATTGTCCCATCGTCATCACGCGCGTCACAAAACAGCGCATCAGCGGAGGGAATCATTCCTTCAACGCTTGAAAGTGTATCCCGCTTACCACCCACACGCGAGGGCTGTCTTAGGTTCTACGCACCTTCTGCCCGCGAAGCGTAATTACTTGCCGGCCATTCACATACGCCCGGCCTTGGAAGGGTCGATATGCATGGTCTGGAAGCGATTGGCCATGTAAGCGTCGCTGTAGCGTTCGCTAAACCACATCGCGACCGGTGAATCCTGCGGCTGGCCGGCCATGCGCCCATACCAGCAATCCAAGGCCATCAGCGTGAAGGCAATGTCGATCACCATCAGCACCGTGCATACCGCAGTCAGCGAATACCGCGCTTTCCATGGAATGCGATTAATCAGAGCCAGCAGTCGCGGTAACAGCCACTTGATCCACACCACACCAATCAGTCCCCAGAAGAACATGAATTGGCCCGAAGTACGTCCGTCGATGGACAGCCAACGGCCGGTGTAATCCCACGCGGTAATACCAAACGCCGCTTCCATGAACCAGCTGGTGCAATATTCGAACGCGCCGCCGATCACCGCCGAAGCGCAGAAAATCAAGAACGGATTCGCCTTCCACAGACGATTCAGGCACACGGTTACCAATACCGCACCACAGCCGTAAATCGGCGAGAACGGGCCCCACAGCAAACCAGCGCGGTCCTGAAGTTCACCGTTATACAGCGCCATATGGTAGATCGTCTCCACAATCAGGCCACCCACCGAAGCGATGGTAAACAGCCAGAAGATATTGAAAAAGTCCAGCGCAATATAGCCCTTGCCGGACTGGTCGCGGCCTAGCATGCCGGCCGCCACAGCCGATTCATAATCATCGCGATCGTCCATACGCCTGAGCGCGCGCTGCAGACGGCGTTCCTCGCTCAGGGAGGGATCGGCGGTCACCGAAATCACGACGAGAATAATCATCTGAATCAGCGGCAGCAGCAGGTTGAAGCCAAGGCCGGTCAGGGCCAGCGACAGCATGCCGTCGGCCAACGTCAACGGCATCAGCACGTAGGTCCAGCGCGCGGCATACCGGCGATGATTGCGCAGCAGCATCACGCCGAGCACAATCAGGCATGCGGCACTGACTACCAGCACCACCGCATGAATCGCGGACAGGATGAAGGTCAGGCTCATCGCATCGACGTGCACATGACCATCCAGAATCTCGCGCACGGCATAGAGGATGGAAATCACCATAATCGGCAATGTGGCGAGTCCGTCCAGCAGCACGACCGCGCCATAGATGCGCGCCAGAATCGGTAATCGCTTGGCGTTCAGGTTCAAGCCGGCGTCGTCCAGTTCGACGGCCACCAGATCGGCCACGACTGCGGACTCGGCGTCACGGTTCTCCCGCGGCTTGCCGGGGGTAGTGGCCGTGCCATCGTCCTTGAATTCAACCATGGTTTCCTCCCCACATAGCGTCCCCTCACCCTATCACCCGATTGCGGTTTTGCTGAACTTGATGGGCGGTCGGTACATGTCTGTCTACATTGCCGAGCACCGAGCCTATCCATCGCGTTCAGGAAACGTCCAAAAACCATCCAGAAATCTTGTCAATAAGTTCCAGAACGCCTTTCGCTCTGCCCAGCGACACACGATAAGCCGCTGGGCAGCAGCGTTATTCCGCCAAAAACATCATCAATCACCCCATTAATCTCCGGCAGCCGTATTACGCTACTACAAACGTAGCGCTACGATTAACGTATCGCTACGGAAAACGTAGCAACCAAGCAACACCAAGCTCCGGAGGTATCAGTGGGCAATATCTTCAAGGTCCTCAGACGCGACTTCCTGCGCCTGTTCAAGGTGCCGGCCGCATGGGTGATCCTGTTCGGCATGGTGTTCATCCCGCCACTGTATTCGTGGTACAACATCGTCGGCTTCTGGGACCCGTACGGCAATACCAAAGGCATCACCGTCGCCATCGCCAACAATGACGACGGCACCGACAACGCGCTCATCGGCAAGCAGAACCTCGGCGATCAAATCGTCAAGCAGATGAGAAGCAACGACCAGCTCGGCTGGACCTTCGTCACCGAAGCCGAGGCCATGGACCAAGTGGAATCCGGCAAGGCATACGCAGCCATCATCATTCCCAAAGACTTTTCCGACGATCTCGCCGGCGTGGTGACCGGCGGCAAGAGTCGGCCCACTCTGGAGTATTACGTCAACGAAAAAGCCAGCGCCATCGCCCCCAAAGTCACCGACGTCGGCGCGTCCACTGTGGACCGCACGGTCAATTCCACATTCGTCTCCACCGTATCCGAAGTACTTACCGAAGTCATCAATACGGTTGACGGCAAAGCCATCAGTACCGAAGACACCACCAAAGCCAAGGCCCTCACGGCCCTTGCCAAGGCCTCCGACGATGTGCAGCACACACGCAGCACCATCGCCAAGCTCACCACCAAACTCACCGACACCCCAGAGCAGACACGCACCGCACGTCAGGCGCTGGACGACGCGCGCACACTTGGCATCGACACTGCAGAAGGTCTGGCCGGCGTCTCCACCCTGATCGGCACTACCCAGACCAGTCTGAACGGCTTCGTCACCTCCACGTCCGAAGCGCTTGACCAAGGCTCAAGCCTGCTGAGCCAAGCCGCAGCACAGGCCAACCAAAGCGTGGGCACGGTAACCGGAACCATCAGCGCCGCCAATCAGCAGGTAGGCGGACTGATCAATACGGCGGAAGACATCAACCAAGCGAACGCCGACATCATCGACCAACTCAAAGGGCTGCCGAACGCCAATCGAGAACCGCTGCAATCCGCCATTGCCACACTGGAAAGCCGCAATAGCGAGCTTGCCGGCGCACTGGGCAACCTCGATAGCCTGAACACCACTATCGGCAATGCCTCCACAGACACCGCCGGATTGGCGCAGCATCTCAATACCGCCACCCAAACCACGGTGCGCGAGGCCAATACCGCTCGCGGCACCATCACCTCCGGCGCCATTCCTCAGCTCAACACCGGTCTCAACGCCCTCAGCTCGACCGCCAGCACTCTGTCGACCGGCATCACGTCGCAAGGCTCACTCATCGATCAGTCGAAGAGCACCCTCGATCAACTCGACAAAGCCGCCTCCACCACGGTGACCGCGCTGCGCGACACCGATAAGGCGCTGGCCGGCGTACAAACCAAGCTCGATACGCTGGTCACCGACATCAAAGCCCTGAGCATCTCCAGTTCACTCAGTTCCCTGATCGGCACCGACGGCAAACTGGATGCCGCCACAATCGCCGACTTCATGCTCTCCCCCACTGTTATCAGCGAACAGGCCGTCTATCCGGTCGCCTCCTATGGTTCCGGCATGGCACCGCTGTTCACCACCCTGTCTTTGTGGGTGGGCGCGTTCGTGCTCGTGGTCATTCCCAAACTCGAAACCGATGATGAGGGCATCGACGATCTCACACCAACCCAAGGCTATCTCGGTCGCTTCCTGCTACTGGCCACGCTGGCTGCCGTCCAAGGCCTGGTCACGGCCATCGGCGATCTTGTCATCGGCATTCAATGCGCGAGCGCCCCAGTGTTTCTGCTCACCTGCGTCATCACCTCACTGGTGTATATGTCGGTGATTTTCGCCCTCTCCACCACGTTCATGCACGTGGGCAAAGGCGTATGCGTGGCGCTGGTCATTCTGCAGGTGCCGGGCGCCTCCGGCCTGTACCCGATTGAAATGATGCCCGCGTTCTTCCGCGCCATCTACCCGCTGCTGCCGTTCACCTATTCGATTGACGCGATGCGTGAAACCATCGGCGGCTTCTACGACGGCCTCTGGTTCGCCTATATCGGCAAATTGCTGGTTTTCGTGGTTCTGGCCTTTGCGCTTGGCCTCGGCGCCCGGCCGAAACTGGCCAATCTCAACCGCCTGTTCGCGCGGGAAATCAAGGAAAGCGACATGATTATCGGCGAGCCGGTGCACCTGCCTGGCAGCGAATACCGTGTCACTCAGGCCATTGCGGCACTGGCCGACCGCGACGAATACCGTCATGCCATCGAACGTCGGGCCGCCAAATTCGCCTACCGTTATCCCCGGCTGCTGCTGGGTGCGCTTATTGCCGGATTCGTGGTGCCGGCCGCGCTCATTATCGTGTTTGCGCTGACCACCAGCGAGAAAATCGTAGTCATGGGCACATGGCTGGCATGGGTGCTCATCATCATGGGCTTCCTGATGGTCGTGGAATTCATGCGCGATTCCATCCGCCGCCAAACCGAGCTCGGCAGCCTCTCCGACGAGTCGATCCGCGCCATGCTGTACGGGCATAAGGCCAAGCGTCGCGACACCTCCGCCGAACGCCACGAAGAAGCGGACCCGAGCGCCGCTGTTACCGCAATCATCCCCACTATTCCGCCGACCAAGGAAGGCAGGCACGCACGATGAACACCATGTGGAAACTATTTACCGGCGACATCAAACGCCTGACCAGCAACGTGGTCTCCATCATCATCGTGATCGGCTTGGTGATGATTCCCGGCCTGTTCACCTGGTTCAACGTGGCCGCATGCTGGGACCCGTTCTCGAATATGAAGAACCTGAAATTCGCGGTGGCGAATGTGGATGAGGGGTATCGTTCCGACCTGATCCCGGTGAAAGTCACGGTCGGCGATCAGGTGGTGAACGCGCTGCGCGCCAACAGTCAGCTCGATTGGACGATCACGTCCAAAGCCGATGCCGTCGAGGGCGCACGATCCGGCAAATACTACGCGGCCATCGTAATTCCGAAGTCGTTCAGCAAAGACATGATGACCTTCTTCTCCGACGACGTGCAGCATGCCGAACTGACCTATTACCGCAACGAGAAGAAGAACGCGCTGGCACCGAATCTGCTCAACGAGGGCACGGATGAGGTTGCGGCGGAAATCAACACCACGTTCGCTAAGACCATCACTTCGGCCGGGCTGGAAATCGCGTCTTCGCTGGCCGATCAGCTGTCCAAGCCCGAGGCCAAAGAGCAACTGAATACCTTCAACGCCAATATCGCCGATTTCGCCACACGGCTTGACGATACGGCGGATTTGCTTGGCACATACAGCGCATTGACCGATACGGCCGGCGCCTTGCTCGACACCTCGAACTCACTAATCACTCAGGTTTCCTCTGCCGCCAAACAAGGCGGCAAGGATCTTGCCAGCGCCAAACAGGAAGTCACCGACGTGGCCGGAGCCCTGGGCACCACCGCTGACGCGATGAGCAGCTCACTGGACGCGAGCGCCTCCAGTTTCGGCGCGGTGTCCGATTCCATAGACAAGCTGTATTCCGACGCGAATGATGGTGCCACCACGGCCGCCGACGAATTGGACCGTCAAGCCACGGCCATTGGCAAGCAGACGGAGAAATACACTGAAATTCGCAACACGTTGGCCGGCATACTGGGCAACGACTCATCCATCATCACGGCGATTGACCGTTCAATCGCACGACAAAACAGGCTGCGGCAAGCGCTGAATACGGCGGCGACCGATATTCGCCAAGGCAATCAGGACGCGCAGGATCAGCATGCGCAGGTCAAGAATCTGGCTGATCAAGCGCAGAACAGTATTGCCAATATCAAGTCAGATTTCTCGGCCACGGTGAAACCGCAAATCGACTCCCTGTCGTCCACCGTCGCTGACGCCTCCGGCATACTGAGTTCCGGCGCCACCCAGTTGGACTCCACGCTCGGCGACCTGAAAGGGACTTCCGACGACGCCAGCGATATGCTCAGCGACGCTCGCACTACCTTGGACAAGGTGTCCGGCAAACTGCGTTCCGCCGGCGCCGAACTGGCTTCGTTCAACAGCACACTGAGCGACGCACTAAACAGTGGCGATATGGGCATGGTCAAAGAGGTGCTGGGCAATGATCCCGAAACGCTGGCCAGTACGTTGGCCGCGCCGGTGCAGCTCAGGCGCAAGGCCGTATTCCCGGTGGCGAATTTCGGTTCGTCGATGGCACCGTTCTACACACTGCTGCCGCTGTGGGTGGGCGCGCTGCTGATGGTGGTGACGCTGAAAACCACCGTGTCTCGCCGGACGCGCAAAGCATTGGGCGATCCGCGGCCGCATCGGCTCTTCCTTGGGCATTACGGGGTGTTCGCGCTGATTGCGCTGCTGCAATCCACGGTGTCGCTCGGTGGCGATTTGCTGTTCCTGCGCGTGCAGGCCGTGCATCCGCTGCTGTTTATGTTGTCTGGATGGCTGGCCTCGCTGGTGTTCTCGTTCTTCACCTATACGATGGTGGTGAGTTTCGGCAATGTGGGTAAGGCAATCGGCGTGCTTATGCTCATCGTGCAGATTTCGGGTGCGAACGCTGCCTACCCGGTGCAGATGTTGCCCGACTTCATCGCCAAAGTCAGTCCGCTCTTGCCGCTCACCCATGCGGTGACGATGATGCGTGCGGCCATCGCCGGCATCTACGACATGGATTACTGGCGGGCCGCCGGAATGCTGCTGGCATTCGTGCCGCCGCTGCTGTTGCTTGGACTGTTGCTCAGGAAGCCACTGGTGCGGTTCAACCAGTGGTATGTAGCCCAAGTCGAGAGCACTAAAGTGCTGAGCTAGTAGGTATTATCCGGGAGTTGCCTACAAACGGCATGGACTTACCACCCTCAGTCTGGCTTTGCCAGCCAGCTCTCGCCAGCGGGAGCGTACGGGAGCATATTTCGAAGAGAAGAGATGACGGAGATGACAGACACGACGGCGACACCGCGCGGTGAGCGCACGCGCGAGGCGACGGATCGCAAGCTCATGCGAGCCACGCTGCAGATTGCGGTGGACCGCGGCATCAGCGGCGTGACCATCGAGGAGGTGGCCCGGCGCTCCGGTGTGGCCAAAACCACGATTTACCGCCGATATCATAATGCCGACGAGCTGCTGCACGAGATCAGCGCGATGTATCTGGCCATCCCGGATTCCGACCCAGTGCCCAGCCCCACGCGTGAGCATTTCACGCAACTATTGCAGCGATTGGTCGATTGGGTGCGCGACAACGACATCGACGTCAAGCGCGTGGGCATTGTATTGTCCAGCGAGGCCGAGTTCTTCCAGCACATCGTCGACCAAGTGGTGACCCCGTGGCTGGAGCGTGTGGGGGCGTTCCTCAAGCAGGGAGTCGCGCAGGGCGTGTTTCGCGAGGACGTTGACGAGAAGTTGCTGTTGTCCACGATTATCGGATCTTTGGTGGCGTATGAGGCCATCGAGGGCAAAGCAATGGACGACGACACCGCCTGGGCCTCGCGCATGGCCGATCTGCTGTGGCCAGCATTGCTGAAGTAGCGGTCTTACTCCTGAATCGAAGCCTCCTGGCGGGCGACTTCGAGGGCTTTGTTGAAGGCGTCGGAGGTCCAGCTGGCGCCGGCGACCTTGTCCACTTTGAGACCCTTCAGAGGTTTGCCGTCCACCACGCCGTTAATGGCTTTGGCGAAGTCGTCCTGATGGTTCTTGGAAATCGTGGTGAACGGGTGCCCAATGATATTGACGGTCTCGACGTTGCCGTCCTTGATGGTCAGATGGACGTCGATGGAATCCTCGCCTACCGGGCCGTACTGGCCGTTGATCGAGTAGTTGCCGTCCTTGTAGTTGCCGGTGTCCTTCTTGTCGGACGTGGTGGTGGACGGGTCGTTGTGCGACGAGCTGGAATCGGAGCCGTCGGAGCTATCGGAGCCGTTCGACTGGGATTGCGACTGCTCTTCCTGCGACTTCTCGGTCTCGCCCGAGTTGCCGGCGTACGCATCGTCCATCGGCGCGGCCTTGGATTCGCCGCATCCGGCCAGCAGCGCGCCAGCCACGACCAGTCCGGCCGCCGCCAATGTCGCGGATTTCTTCAACGTACTCTTTTCGGTCATATTCACGCTCCTTAAGCCCCCCTCTGACGAGGGGGGCTGTCAGCGAAGCTGACTGGGGGAGAGACCATCAGCTTGCCATGTATTCCTCACATACTGCTCGATGCCCCTGACGGCCCTACTCCTCGCCGCCGGTTTTCGCGGCCTTGGTGGGGTCAGTGAAACCAATGGCGGTCTCGCCGTTCTGCGCGCCCTCGACCTGTGCACCCGTGGAGGCGGGCTTGCCGCCGGCCGCCTCGTAGGCCTTGCGCGCATCCTCGTCATTCCACTTCTCACCGACGAGCACGCCATGGTTGAGCATGATCTCGCGCTGCGCGCAGCTGGCGACCAGCGCATCGTGGGTGACCACGATAATCGTGGTGCCCTGCTCGTGCAGCTTGCGGAACAGGTCGAGCACGATTTTCTCGTTCTTCTCGTCGAGGTTGCCGGTGGGCTCATCGGCCAGAATCAGCTTCGGGTCGTTGATCAGCGCGCGGGCCACGCACACGCGCTGCTGCTCGCCGCCGGAGAGCTGGCCGGGCAGGTGGTGGGCGCGGTCCTTCAGGCCGACCTTTTCCAGCGCCTCCATGGCCTGCTTCTCATCGACCACCGAATGGTAGTACTGGGCCACCATCACGTTTTCCACGGCGGTCAGGTGCGGCACCAGATAGAACTTCTGGAACACCAGTCCGATGAGGTTCTTGCGCACGTCGGCCAGCTGCGTGGCGTTCAGGTCCTCCAGCTTGCGGCCTTCCAGCTTCACGGAGCCCTTGGAGGGCGTGTCCATGCAGCCAATCATGTTCATCAGCGTGGTCTTGCCTGAGCCGGAGGAGCCGACGATGGCGAGCCATTCGCCTTCCGGCACGGTCAGATTGAGGTCGTCCACGGCACGCAGGTCGCCGTAGATCTTCGAGATGTGGTCGAGTTCAAGTAGCATGACGTTTCTCTTTCTTTATTCTTCGCGAAGCACGACGGCGGGGTCGATGCGGGTGGCGCGGTGGACGGGCGGGATGGAGGCGACGATGGCGACCAGCGCGCTGAACAGCACGGAAATCAGGGCCAGCCACCAGTTGAATACGATGGAGCGTTCGAACACCGCCACGCACAGCCAACTGGCGAGTCCGTAGCCGATTGCGGTGCCGATGAGGCCGCCAATCAGGCCGTAGAGCGACGATTCGATGTAGAACTCGGTGCCGATGGCACGCGAGCTAGCACCGAGGGCCTTGCGCAGGCCAATCTCGTTGCGTCGCTGCGAGACGATCGAGCTGATTGTGGTGCCGACGCCGACGAGCGTCAGCACCAGCACCACCAGCGAGACGATCCAGAACAGCGTCTGCAGCATGGTGATGATGCGGGTGTCGGAGGCGGTGATCTTGGTGACCTGCTGTGCCTTGACGTGCATGGAGGTCATGTCGTTGATGCTGGACACCAGGCCTGCGAGGTCGCTGGCGCCGGCCGAATACTCGATGACGTCCACGCCGCGCGTGATGCCGGTGAGCTTGTTGACGTCGGCGTTGGTGGCGTAGATGATCGAGTCTTCGCTGCCGCCGGTGTCCACGATGCCGGCCACGCGGAATTCGGTACCGGAGGTGTCCATGATGTCACTGGAGACACGGCCGTCTTTGGTTTGCTGGTCGATCGAGGAGTTCGACGAAGTGCCGTTGGTGCTGGCGTTATCGGATGCACGGTAGCCGATGGTGATGGCGGAGCCGATTCTCAGGCCGATGGCGTCGGCGATGTCGCGTCCGACCAGCACCTTGCCGTCGGTCGGCCACGAGCCGTCGACCACCCAGTGATGGTTGAGGTTCTTGACCTGCGCCGCATTCACGCCGGCCATCACGTACGGCGAGGCGTTGACGCGCACGTTCTCGTAGCGGTAGGTGGCGTATTTCGCGGAACCCTTGGCCTTGACCATTTCAGTGGTGTGCTGCACCATCGCCTTGTCGATGCCGGCCTTGCCGTCAGCATTGGTCGATTCGGTGGGCGTGACAATCAGGTTCGCGCCGTACGCACGCATCTCCTCGTTCATCTGCTGCGGCACGGCGAGGCAGATCATCGCCAGACAGAACAGTGTGGCTGCGCCGACCAGCGACGCCACCACAGCCATCACCGCGCGCGAACGCCGACGGAACACGGCGCTGAACAGCATTCTGAAGAACATACCGGTGTTGGTCATCGGTTCCCTCCTTCCACACCTACGTAGATAAACTCAGCGACCATGGAGCACCTCCGCGGGCTTGAGATTCAGAATCGAACGAATCGATGAGGCGGACGCCAGCAGCACGGTGACAGCCAGCAGCACGAACACCAGCACGAACACCATCGGCCGCATCGTAATGCCGGAACCGAACACCACCCGGCCTATCAGCTGGGCCACGCCGGAACCGAGCAGCGCGCCCACAATCGCGCCCAGCAGCGAGATTGCCGCCGTTTCGGCCAGCATCAGGCGGGATACCGCGGCATCGGTGGCACCGAGCGCCTTGAGCAACGCCAGCTCGCCCGACCGTTCGCCGATCGAGGCGACCATCAGGTTGGCCACGGCCACGGCTGCGGCGATCAGGCTCAGCACGGTCATCAGAATCATCACGGCCTGCGTCTTTTGCAGCACATTGCCCTGCAACGCGGCCACCTGACGCACCTGCTTGGCCACCGCGCCCGGAATCACCTCTTCGATCTGATAGGCGATCGAGCTCGGGTAGGCGGTGCAGTACCAGGTCTCCCATTCCTCCTGGCTCAGCGCGGCCGGGTTCGCGGCGGCCTTACGGGCCAGGTCGTTCTCCGGCGTGGTCAGGGCCTTGACCTCGATTTTGTCGACCGAATCGGGCAGGTCGGCGAGTACCTGGGCCGTGGAGGAGGCGATGTAGAGCGAGCCGTTGTCCTCGTCGCCGGAATCGTAGACACCGGTGAGCTTGATTTTCTGCTCGTTCTTCTTGCCTGAGGCGGTGGTTTTGTTGAGGGTGATGGTGTCGCCGGTGGTCACGCCGAGTTCGGAGGCCAGCGTCTTGCCGATCACGCCCTGGTCGGAATCGTCTTTGGGCCACTTGCCGTCCAGCTGCCACCACGAGCGCATGCCTTCCACGCCCACGACGGTAGTCTCGCCGGTGGAGATCTTGAGGTTCTTGTTGAACCACGTGCCGACGACCGGCACGTTGGTACCGTTCACCGTGGCGTGGATGTTGAGCTGCGGCGCGAAGCTGGTGATGTTGAACGACCAGAAGATCGTCTTGATCTTGGCCGCGTCCGACTCCTTCAGAAAAGCGGTCGGGTCGCTGGTGGACGTCGCGCCGCCCGACTCGGTGTTGTACAGGTCGGAAACGACCGCATCCGCCTTGGGCTGCACGGTGATGTTCGAACCGTAGGTGGACAGCTCGGCGTTGAGCTTGTCGCCCACGTCGAACACGACGCCCAGCATCGATACGGACACGGTCGCCGACAGGCATACGGTCAGCGCGATAAGCAGGCGCCGGCGCAGCTGTCGGGTGAACGAGCGAGTAATCATGCGCAGAAAGAACATGATTCTTGTCTCCTGCCTGACTCACCGGAAGTGGGCGCTCAGCGCGTCCAGATCCGTAGTTTGAATGGTGATCTTGCCGTGGCCGGTCTTGTACGGGAATGGTATCGGGTTGCAGCCACCCTTGAAGCCGATGGTCGCCAGGTTGATGGCCACCTCGCACTTCTTGCAGATGATCTTGCCGTCCTTCTCGTAGTAGCCAGCGTCGCCGCAGTTCTCGCAGGCGTCCAGGCCGATGCCGTACGCGCCACCGTTCTTTCGGATGATGATGAAGCGCATGACGGTGCCGTCCTTGGCCTTGTATTCGAAGCGGTGCAGGTGGCCGTCCTCGACCTGGCTGAAGGGGATGGTGGCCACGCCGTCCTTGAGCGAGTAGGCTTCCGGCGGCGAAAGGGTGATGGTCTGATGGGTCGCGGCAACGCCCACGGTCAGGGTTGCTGTGACGCCGATGGCTGCGATAAGGCTCCACACGGCAGCGGCGATGGCGTGGCGGCGGAATACCTTATGCCGGCGCAACGTGGCCTCGTTGGCTCCCGACACATCATGGGTTTTCATACGGAAACCGGCCACGATGGAGGCCACGGCGGGAATCAGGAACACCAGCGCCTGCGCCATAATCATCGTGGAGTTCTGGTTGATGGACCAAGCCAGCGCCACGAACATCGTATGGTTCATCGGGAAGCCTCGCGCCTGCAGAATCTGGGCAAGACCAGTGAAGTGTTGAATCAGCAGAATCACCATCATGGCCGCGACGGCCACGGTGAACGCCCAGCGCACGGCAGTGGTGCGCATCGTGCGGAAGATGGCGGCCACAATAATGGACATGGCCACGCCAAGCAGGAAACCAAGAGCGCGCAGCAGCATGGCCGAAGTGAATGCGGTCTCCCCTGGTTCCACCCAGATGGTGAGCTGCAGAATCACGTCCGGCAGCGCGTAGAACAGGGTGAGTGCGATGTCGATGGCGGCCACGGCGTTAGCGATGTGCATGAACACCTTGTGCTGCTGCCAATTGGTGGTGATGCGGCGTGCGAACACCACCACGACGATGGTCAGGATGTCGGCAATGATCGCGCACCACAACACCGGGTAGTTGACGAACGTGCGCTGATTGATCACGGCCGAGGCGCGCAGGCCGGCGAATACGATGGCGGCGATCAGACCGACGATCAGGCCGATGAGACGCCAATGCGAGCTTATCGGCTTATCTCGCCCCTCGCCGACCGTGAGCATCACGCTCAGGCTCATCACCAGCAATGCGGGGGCCAAAGTGCCCGGCATCACTGCCACGAATTGTTCAAGCATTCGCGTCCTTTCTCTGTTCACCTTAGGCTCCCCTCTCTGAGGGGAGCTGTCCGCGAAGCGGACTGAGGGGAGTTTTAGACCGTCCTAAGAATTATCTCCCTAAAGCGGCGTAAAGCCCCCTCTGACGAGGGGGCTTTCTGCTTAGTCAATCACCACTGGCGAGGAGTGTAATCCCAGTTGTCGAAGGTGACCTCGATCGGCTCGGTCCAGAAGTGGCCCTTGACGCCGGTCTCCGGGTCAACGTGCAGCATCCAACCCTTGGAGGCCGGGGATTCGATGGAGAGCTTCAGCTGGTAGGTGCCAGCCTTGTCGAGCTTGACGTTGGCGCCGTAGTGCGGGCCATCGGAAGCGTTCATCTGCATGAAGGTACCGGAGGTGGCGGTGCCGCCCTCGACTTCCTTGCCGGTGGACTTATCGATGATGGTGTAGTTCACGGTCAGATCCGGCACGAAGTCGCCCTTGCCGTAGCCGAGCTCGGTGCCCTTCTGGTTGGCATGGATGTCGGCCTCGAGGTGGAAGGAAGCGTCAGCAGCCTTCAGGCCCATGGAAGACGGCTCCATATCGATCGGCTGGAAGTACACAGCGCCCACGGTCAGCGGGCCGGCGTCCTGATCCTGCTCTTCAGCAGTACCGGACGGGCCAACCGGAACCTCTTCGAAACCGGCGCCGGAATCGGAGGAAGAATCGGAGGAAGAGGAGTCGGAAGACTGGGAGGAGGAGTCAGCCTTAGTGTCGGATGCGGAGTTGGTGGAACCGCAGGCAGCCATGGACACGGTCATGGAACCGGCGAGCAGCAGGCCGAGCAGAGCGGCCAGTTTCTTGTTCTTCATCATTGTTATTCCTTTTCTCTATCTCTGGTGAATTAGGATTCACGCTTAGATAATTGCAATTATTCAGTTATGAGATAAGTGCGGCGTGGGCTGGAGGAATTGGCATCGATTCGAGGCCGTGCCGCAAGTCTGTCAGTTGTCTGCAGTTATGGGAGGAAACGGGCGAGCTAGACGGGCTACGCCTTCACGGCCGGGGCCTCGGCAGCAGCCTGCGCCTTCAGCTTGCGCTGCTTGATGAAGCCGACCACGAACAGCGCGATAACCGCAACGGCTGCGATGGCCTGCGCCACTAGGCATTCGACGTACGGGTAGAGGCCAAGCCAATCGTTCGTCGGCACACCGTTCAGGTAGAAGGCGGGCAGCAAGTCGCCCTCGATCAGCGAGTGGACGCCGCCGCCGGCGAACACCACCACCAGCACAGACATCAGAATCGAAGTGACCAGGAAGAACGGACCAATCGGAATCTTCACGGAGGTGAAGCGGAAGAGCAGGAAGATGCCGACAAGCACCACCGCGGCGGTCAGACCACCGATCCACATACCGCGAGTATCGCGGCTCATCGTGTAGATGGACTCGTAGAAGATCACGGTTTCAGCGCCTTCACGGAACACGGCGAGGAAGCTCAGCATGGCGAGCGAGATCACCGTACGGGACGCGACCTTTTCGCCGGCATCGACCTGTGAGGAGACGGAGGCCACCGCGGCTTCGGTCTTCGCCTTGATGTACCGGTTCCATGCCTCGACGCTGGACTTGTTGAGCATCCAATTGCTGGTCCATAGCAGCATGGCCATGGCAATCAGGGCGCACACGCCTTCCATGATCTCCTGA
>OGQT01001523.1_pt1 | contig 18228 bp, 8 predicted proteins | sample 1553261 | NCBI WGS metagenome assembly OGQT01 (sample SAMEA2579992, study PRJEB22360) | human gut metagenome | biome: human gut; feature: human-associated habitat; material: faeces | place: Denmark | collected 2008/2010
GAAGAGATATATCTCGTTAGGGTCAAGGGTTGGGCGGCCACCATAATTCGTAGTATTCCAGCAGCCCATCAGTTGCTGATTAAAGGCATAAATGTAGCTACGGTAAGTTTCACTCACCTCCAGGTCACCATAAGTATGGAGTTGGGCAGTCGTGAGCTGTGCGTTGGGGTCAATGGTTGCAGCCTTTGAGGGATCGGTATTCATGTTCTCCATGTACTCATCGCTGCAAGAAGCAAAAGACAAAGTACATGCTGCCAACGCCATTGTGATATATGATTTATAGTGTCTCATTGTATATATCTTTTTTAATAATGTATTGGATAAATTGTATGGGGTCTCTTAGAATTTTACATTAATATTGAAGCCGTAGCTCTTGCGTGAAGGCAGTGAACCATACTCCATACCCATACCGGTGGTATTGTTGTAGTTGGAGTCCGGGTCAATGTTTGGAATATTTTTCCAGACAATGAACGGATTACGGGCTACAAACGATACTGTCAGTCCGTCTATTACATTCTTCAACCAGGTTTTAGGTAAGGTGTAGCTCAGCGTGATTTCGCGGCACTTTACATAAGAGTTATCATAGATGAACATAGAAGGCGCATTGCGGCAAACATTCATCCAGTACTTTTCTGGATTAATTATAATGTCGTTTTCACGATAGGTGCCGTCACCATTGTCAATCACACCCGGAGCAATGAAACCACCGGTCGGTATCCAGTCAGGAGAATCCTTGGCATAGCCTGCTGCCTGACGGGCCTCTTCAGACTTATACCATGCTTCACGCCCTTCCAAAGTGGCCATGCTCTTGCCTGTTTCATGCGCGGCCCGAGCTGACATAGAATAAAGGTCAGCACCTACCTTCACATCAAACACGGCAGAAAGTGAAATATTCTTGTAGGAGAAGTTGGTATAAACACCGCCGGTCCAGTCCCAAGATGCATTTCCCAGCACATGGTTGCTCTTGTCGTACATAGGCAATCCGGTTGAGGGATCGATAAGAATATCACCATTTTCGTTACGCTGGAAGTCGGGACCTACGATAGAGCCGAAATTCTCACCTACCTTGGCAGCCACTTGTACGTCAAGCCATGTAGCCTTTTCCAGTTCAAACATATCCATGTCGTCCACCAGTTTCTTCACCTTATTACTATTCTTCGAGAAGTTGAAATTCAAATCCCAAGAGAAGTCTTTCGTTTGAATCGGACGAGTGTTCAAAGCTATTTCCACACCTTTATTCTCAATTTCACCCGCATTAATCAAACGATAGCCGTAGCCGGAAGTCGAGGAGCTGGCCATACCCATAATCTGATTCTTGCTAAGCTGGCTGTAATAAGTGAAGTCCAAGCCGATACGGTTCTTCAAGAATTTCAGTTCCAGACCCATTTCGAATGAATTGGTCTTGGTAGGTTTCAAATCCTTATTGGGGATAGTACCGTTACTGATATAACCAATAGTATAACCGGGATAAGCAAACTTAGACTTGGTATACACCAATCCGAGCTGATATGGATCGGTATCACTACCAACTTGCGCCCATGACATACGCACTTTACCATAAGGAAGTTTGTCACCCAACTTCAGCAACTCGGAGAATACAAAGCTACCGGAGAAAGAAGGATAGATATACATGTTATTACTGATGGGTAATGTGGAAGACTGGTCGCCACGAAGGGTTGCATCAAAGTAAAGCATGTGCTTCCAACCCAAGTTAACGGCACCATAAATAGAGTTAATCTGCTTACGATAACTGTAAGGCTCTACACTTACTTCATTGAAGCTCATCAAAGCCACCACATCGCGAATCTTCATGTCCTTGGCAGTAGTGACTATAGTCTGGTTATTCACTTTGTACAAGTTACCTCCCAATGTCGCATTAAAGTCGAAATTCCCCCAAGAGTTATTATAGAGGGCCAGAAGCTCGAAGTTATACATGCGATTACGGAAATTATTATTCTGCAAGTAACCGGATTCATATCCCGGCGTGGTAGGAGCCTTGTAGTCTTCAAAAGTAAACCAATTAAGCTCAGCTCCTGCTGTTCCTTGTACCTTCAGGTGTTGAGTGATGTTCCAGACAACCTTACCATTGAAACGGAATTGGTCTTTCTTAGAGCTGTTTGAGTTCTTGTAAACATCCCAATAAGGATTCACATTATAAGGGTCCATACCATTCCAGTTGGCATATTCACCATTGGCATCCTGATAAGACTTGAGCCATGCCTGGTCATAAGTGGTGGCCAAAGTCATTAAATTCTTTCCAATATTCGATTTGCTGTCTCCCAATGCAGGACGATTTTTCACATCTTCACGGGTATAGTTAACACTGAAATCCAAGTCAAACTTCCCGGCACTGGTATTGGCGCGCAAATTGAAGATGTCCCTGCTCATGTGAGTCTTTGGCACAATATCCTTATTGCGCATATCAGTATAGGTGAAACGAATACCGGTCTTGCCATTATTCACCCCGATGATAGCACTGTTAGTTGCAGTAAAGCCTGTGCGGAAGAACTGGGAAGTATTGTCAGGAACTATCAGGTAAGGACGTTCCACACCATCAAAATACTTAAGCATATTGGTACCGTCAGCTTTGGCACCCCAGCTCATGTTCGTATTAGACACCGCGTTAATGGGATAAGTTCCGTTGGCACCCATACCGTAGACCTGCTGAACATCATCCCATTTAGCCAACTGAGTATCAAAAGTCAGCGTTCCGTTGTATTCCACGCTAACCTTATCCTTATTGGCCTTTTTGGTCGTGATAAGAATCACACCGTGGCTGGCACGACTACCATAAAGAGCCGAGGCAGCAGGTCCTTTCAGCACCGACATGCTTTCAATGTCATCAGGATTGACACTGGAAATACCGTCACCAAGGTCAAAACCGCCGTAAGTACCGGCACTACCAAAATTGGTATTATCCAAAGGTACACCGTCTATCACATACAAAGGCTGATTATTACCAGTCATCTCTGTACTACCACGTAATATCACACGGGAAGAACCGGAAGCTCCACCTGCAGTCTGGGTCACTACCAAACCTGGAACACGGCCCGCCATTGAATTGATGACATTCGTTTCTTTGGCCTTGGTCAACGCTTCACCCTGCACTTCAGCCACACCATATCCCAGAGCCTTACGCTCGCGCTTAATACCTAAAGCAGTTACGACCACTTCACTCAGCATCTTGCTGTCTTCTTCAAGTACAATGTTCAATGGAGCATTACCAGCCTTTACTTCTTGCTGTTTGTATCCTACAAAACTGATGATTAATGTTGCTCCAGGTTTAACATTCAGACTGAATTTACCATCCAGGTCAGTAACTACACCATTGCTGGTTCCTTTTTCAACAACAGAGGCTCCTATCACCGGACCAAACTCATCATTCACAATACCTGTTACTTTGTTGCTTTGCTGTTCTATTGCAAAATTTTCAAATGAAGCAGCCCTCACTTGCGAAAAACCTCCCCACAAACAGAGAGTAAGTGTGCCGCAGAGTAACGTGTTTTTACATTTCTTTACTTTCATAATATTAATAATAAAATTTGTAAACCAGATTCTCGGTTAGGCCGCAAAGTTCATTAAAGTATCCATTCATCAGGTTTGAATCCCCACATATCAGGTTTGAATTCTTGCATTTTATCACAAGGCACTGATTTTCAATACAAATACTTTCAACAATTCGAACTTATTGGATTATTGTTTTGAACATTCACAGAGTTAATGTACTTTTGTACTCGTTAACCAACATTGCATAGCAAATGTATATCTGCACTAAACAAACTCTACAGACTCTGGTCTTGCTTTTCTTCATGCTGTTCTCAATCACAGCCCATGCAGACAAGCATATCCAGCGTTTTTCCAGCCTACAATTTGGTACAGAAGAGGGGTTGAACAGTCTACGGGTCTTTTCCATCGCAACAGACAAGTCAGGAGCTATATGGATGGGCACACTTGATGGAATCAACCGTTTCAACGGGCGCTCGATGAAAAGCTATAAATTAGGGACCAACCAAAGGTTTTCCGATGCCTCAGGAAGTACTACCATGTTAACCATAAGCCCCAACAATTCACTTTATGCTTATAATAACGTAGGACGGATTTACAGATATAACCTGCTTACCGATCAATTTGAGCTCTACCTTGATTTAGCCGAACATATTTATATGGGCCTGGTTCTCCATTACCTTTTTATTGACTCGCAGGAACAGTTGTGGATAGGGCTCAATAGCGGTCTCTACTGTTGTCTATTAGGTGAAACGCCCCAACTTATTGATTCCGACTGCCATGTGACCTATATCACAGAATTACCTCAAAGTATGGCCATAGGTACCACATGTGACTTACGTATCTATTCCAAGGATAGGAATTTATTACAAAAACTCTGCCCGGACACCTATGTACAAAGTCTCCTACCACTTCCAAACAAGGAGATATTATTAATAGGTACTTTCAACTGTGGAGTGAAAAGTATCAGTCTCAGTTCATGGCAAGAGCAGCCTGTCAAAAACGGTTCTCTCCCTCACACTCCTATCCGTTCCATGATAGAAATGACACCGTCCACCGTTTTATTGGGTTTTGATGGAGATGGAGTGTACACCTACAACTTATCCAGCGGCGAAGCGGAGCCACTCTTCACGCGCACCAACCGGATGCTTACTGCCATGGGAGTGTATTCCCTATGCCGAGATTGCGAAGACAATATATGGATAGGGACTTATACCGGCGGGGCATTTCTCATGATGCCCGAGGAAACCAGTACAACTTTACTGAGACATCGCAAAGGAGAAGAACCATCCTTAGCCGATGACAATGTAAATGCATTCTGCGAACAAAGCAACGGTGAATTGTGGATTGCCACCGATAATGGTATCAGCATATACAATCCCCCAAATAACCGATGCAGGCAGATACTTCCAGGCAATGTGGTATTAAGTATCTCCATCGATTCCCAGGATATCATCGCTGCAGGCACTTATGGCAATGGAGTCTTTCTTCTCAACAGCCAGGGAGAAATTTTACATCATTACTTAAGCACCAACAGCAGTTTGCCTTCCGACTACCTCTCTACAGTACAGTTTGATACAGACAGAGATTTATGGATAGGGACAATGGACAACCAGTTGTTGCAACTGGAGCACCCTACCCGGCAGTGGAAATCGTACAACGTAATTAAAGCACGTTGCATAGCACAAAAGGATGCACATACCATTGCTGTAGGCACAGTGGACGGGCTGGTACTGATAAACAAACAAACTGGGAAACAGGCACATATATTTAAGAGCACCGACAACAAAGGGGAGGATTTCAATGCTTTCATTCAATCCATAGCATTTATAGACGATGAACAAGCATGGCTGGGAAGTGATGGCGGAGGCCTTTATTTGTGCAATCTGCAAACTCTTGAAAAAAGGGCTTTCTCTACCGAGCAACGTCTGCCCTCCAACCGTGTAAGTGCCTTGCTCATCGACCACAGCAAGATGTTATGGATAACTACCGACCACGGACTGGCCTGCCTTCCCCCACAGCCGTCCATGCAGATATACAACCAAAACTTTGAGCATGTGATGTCGAGATTCTACAACCGTTCCGCCGCTATCCTATTGGCAGATGGACGTGTAGCACTGGGAAGCACCACCGGAGTACTGATTTTCAAACCCCACATTTCACTCACTTCCTATCAGGCCCCGTCTTTACAGCTCACCAACTTCCGGATAGACAATATAGACAGCAGAGAATCCACAGACATACGTCCAGAGCTCATGCAAATGCTGGCAGATAGCACCATTACTTTATCATACCGACACAATTCATTCACAATAGGATTTGAATCAGTAAGTTTCCGTTATCAGGAAGACATTGCATACGAATACATGCTTGAAGGGTTTGACCGTGACTGGAACAAGTTGGAAAACAATGAGCAACTGCGCTACACGAATGTATCACCAGGCAAATACCAACTTTGCATACGGTCATACAGCCTCAACAGCGGGCTTATATTAAGCAACCGGACAACAAGCATCACCATCTGCCAGCCATGGTGGAACACTTGGTGGGCTTGGCTATTATATACCATAACCCTATGCGGTATTATAGGAGTGATTATCAAAAGCAAACAGCAACAGTTGGTGCGCCACTATATGAACGAAAAGATAGCCTTCTTCGTAAGCATAGCCCACGACATCCGTACCCCACTTACGCTTGTCAAAGCTCCTTTGGACGAATTGCGTCAGGATTCCACACTTCATGCAGACGCCATCCGGTCTATAGGGCTGGCACATTCCAATCTCAACAAGCTACTGGACATATTATCACAGCTACTTGATTTTGAACGAATAGACCATTCCAGTATGAGCCCCAAAATGGAGGCTGTGCCACTAAAACAGAATATCGACAACCTCTTCACTATCTTTCAACCGCTCTGCCAGCAGCAACAGAAAACATTGCAGGCAAGCAGCATTGACTGCCAGTTGGGGGTGTGGGCCGACAGTAAATTACTGGACCGGATACTTACCAACCTTCTATCCAACGCTCTTAAATACACTCCTGCTGGAGGGAAAATCAGCATCGACGTGAAAGCCGAAGCTGACAAAGTACAGATTATCGTCAGCGATACAGGTATCGGCATCTCCCCCAAAGAACAAAAGAAACTGTTTACAAGTTTTTTCCGTGCCAGCAATGCCATCAGTTCCGGCACTCCGGGCATCGGCTTGGGACTATTACAAGCCAAGCGGTTTGCCACTTTACTGAAAGGGGACATCAAAGTCAACTCCATCGTAAACCAAGGTTCGGAGTTCATGCTCATACTCAACAAGGCCGCAGTCACAGCCTCCGCCGTGCCCACCGCCACTCCAATCACGAAAGATTTCACTACCACCGAAAACACCACACTTTGTGACTCGGACAAGGATACATTACTCATTGTAGAAGACAATGATGAACTCCGCCTCTATATGCGCCGTATATTTGAACCGGTTTACCGGGTCATAGACAAATCCAATGCGCAAGAAGCGCTGGAATATATGGAAACGCAATATCCCAGTTTAGTGTTATCTGATATAATGATGCCCGGTATGCCGGGTGACGAAATGTGCCACCGTATAAAAAGCACTCCTGCCACTTCAGGTATACCGGTCATACTACTTACCGCCAAGACCTTCAGGACATCCATCATAGAAGGATTGCAGAAAGGAGCCGATGACTACATAGCCAAACCTTTCGACATAGATATACTGAAAGCCAAAATTCAGGCACAAATAGAGAATCGCAGACGCCTACGGCAATACTATACACAGATTGCCCTGCAACATACCCTTTCGACAGACAAGACCATCAAAGAAATGCCTGTACAATCTGCCATGCCCAATAATGCGGACAGTGCCTTTGTGGAAAAAGCAACTCAAATCGTAAAAGATAACATAAGCGATTTTGAATTCGACATTGACCGGCTCTGCCGAAACATGGCCATGTGCCGAACTCTCTTCCACGAACGGCTGAAAGCTCTTACCGGGCATACTCCGCAAGACTTCATCCGTATTATCCGCCTTAAGCAAGCTGCCGCCCTACTGCAACAAGGAATACCGGTGACCGATGTTTCCATACAAACGGGATTTGTAAACTCCAAATATTTCAGCACTTTATTCAAGAAATATTTCGGTGTCCAACCCAGCCGATACACCGGGCAAAGAATGAATATAGGCTGATTTGTAGGATTTCAAACCTCTATATGCAGGATTTCAAACTATACATAACCCCATTGCCACTACCTTTGTCGCCATAAACCTATAAAACTGATTTTATGAACACAAAATTCATCTGTTTGAAGAATGTAATGGCAATACTATTGTCCATAAACATTTTGTCCTGTTCCAGCTCCAATTCCTCCATAGAAGAGTTGCCCTATCTCACCGTGAAAAGTGTATCCCCTCAGAATCTCGCAGCTGCCGGTGGAGAAATAACCATCCGTGTTTCATCCTATCCCGTCGCAACAGCCCAATCCAATGCCGGGTGGATAACACTGAAATCAAATACTTCTTCCGATAATCTTACGTCATTTGCATTTACAGCAGAAGCCAATAAAGGGAATGCCCGTGAAGCCGGTATAACTATCACGGCCGGTGAAAAAGAAACCAGCATCATCATCACCCAGGCTGCAAATAATGAGCAAGAGAGCAAACCTGCCATAGACGAGAATCTTCCTGCCGTAAAAGTGGTAAAGGAGTTGGGGCTCGGATGGAATCTGGGTAACCAGCTTGACGCCCATGTAAACGAAATAGCCGACGAAACCTCATGGGGCAACGGTAAAGTTACACAAGAGACACTCTTGAAAGTAAAACAAGCCGGATTTACATCAGTCCGCATCCCCGTTACCTGGTTGGGAAAAGTGGGCGAGGCCCCACACTATCATATCGACACGGACTGGATGAACCGTGTAGCCGAAGTAGTGGAATATGCTGAAAAAGCCGGGCTGAAAGCCATTATCAACATCCATCATGACGGACACCGCCATATCCACGAAGACGGTTTTGATGAGCACCGCTGGCTTGATATCGTAGAAGCAGCACAAAACAAAGACGTAAATACCGCTATCAAAGAGCAACTCAAATCCATGTGGACACAAATAGCCCAACGTTTCGAGAACAAAGGCGAGTTCCTCATTTTTGAAGGCCTCAATGAAATTCATGACGGAAGATGGGGCTCTGGCACCAATACCACCGATGGAGGCAAACAATATGCCACACTCAATGAATGGCAACAAGTTTTTGTAGATGCCGTCCGTGCCACCGGCGGTAACAATGCAACCCGCTACTTAGGTATCAGCGGCTATTGCACAAGCCCTAATCTTACCATAAAACACCTGCAGCTCCCAACAGACCAAGCCAAAGACCGTCTGTTAATATCAGTACACTACTATGACCCTGCCACCTTCGCATTGGAAGATAAATTTGCAGAGTGGGGACACACCGGCGCCCCCAGCAAAAAAGAGAACTGGGGAGACGAAAAACATCTTGAGAAAATCTTTGCAGCATTAAGAACCGCTTACGTAGAAAAAGGGATTCCCGTATACATTGGAGAAATGGGGTGCGTACACCGCAACAACAACCGTTCTGAAACATTCCGCAAATACTACCTAGAATATATATGCAAAGCTGCACGCACCAATGGCATGGCCGTATTCTATTGGGACAACGGCAATGCCGGCGCCGGACGGGAATGTTCCGGGCTGATGAATCACGCCACAGGAACTTATGTCAACAATGGAAAGGATGTGATAGATGTCATGACCAAAGGGTATTTCTCCAATGACCCTTCATATACATTAGAAAGCCTATACAATAACGCTCCACAATGAAAGTTCGACAATCTCCCACTTAGCAACAAAAGGGGAAACCGGGTAGCACCCTTTCCGTGTTATAGCCTCCTCTGAATATCCTCGTTACTGTTCCGCTGACCCTTACTACGTATATCACCACCGAAAGTATAGGATACACCGATACGGAAACTGGCAAAGGCAAACTGATTGTCGGCAATTATCTTCAACCCGTTGGACATGGTTTCCAATTTGGAATGGCTGACAAACAAATTGTTGACATTCAGGCTGAGGCTGAGCTTATTGTTCAACAACCGATAAAGCATACCTGCACTGACGCTGTAAGTGGGGCTCATCAGATAGATGCCCTGATACTGACGGGAAGAATAGGAACCGGACAACGTGGCCAGAAGAGTCTTCTTTTCATTGAAGAAGAAAGTGTTGCGCAGGCTGGCGTTATAAGCCCACCCTTTCTCCTCGGGAGAGGTGGTGGCAGCGCTGGAGGTGGTCCGGCGATAGCTCACTCCATGCTGGGCGTAAGTTTGTAGCCATTTGGTACGGAAAGTGTATGAATTGTTAAGCCCGAAAGCATGCGTCTGCATGAAATTCTCCCAGAGGAAAGAGGTCACATTCGTTTCAGCATCCAAGTCCACAACCTGGAAGAAGACATCGTCCGAATAAGAATAATAGGCAGAAACATTGAAGTTATTCTTCAACGTATATCCCAGTTCGGCATTGTAAGTATAACTGGGTTTCAAGTCTTCACGACCGCAAGCGTAAGTGTACTTGTTCTGATAGAACGGAAAAGGATTGACCATATTCTGTGACGGACGGGAGATGCGGTTGGAGAAACTGAAGTTCAGCGCATGCCCGTCTGTAGGCGAATAAAGCAGATAGACAGTAGGGAACAAGCGCGTATAGTCGTGCTTGTCCTCCGTATCCTTCGCTTCGGAAATACCGGTAGTGCGGGTGTGCTCCATACGCAAGCCCAACTGCATGGAAAAACGTTCGGAATATTCACGGCTATAATCAGCATATAAGGCATAGATTTGCTCCTTGTAACGGAAATAATCATCCTGCACCAGCGTAGGGTCCGACGTATCGTAATTGATACCGTTGCGAGTGTTGGTAAAGGAGACCTTGGCACCTGCCGTTATCTTGTACTTTTCAAAAGGAAGGATGAAATCAAGAGCGGAGGAGACTACATCCACCTTGCGATGTTGCAGATAGTTGTAGTCGAAGTTTGTACCCGGAATCTCCGTACCGTCAGGCAGGAGGGTTTTCGAGAGAAAGCCCATATTTTCGTCCCGGTTGTCACGCAGGTAATCCACATCCCAAGTCATTTTCTTGCCTTTGTCATCCCAGACCTTATCGGTATGAAAATTCAGATTGAGGCGGTCGGAACTGGTATCCTTGTCACTGTTGGAGTACAGCAGAGAATCCAGTACGGCGGTAGAGGCATCGTAAACTTCCGTCCATGAAAGGGCGTTGCCCGGTTTGGGAGCACTGTGATTATAGATGGCCTGCATACCTGCACTCCAGTCCCGTTCCAACGATACATCCACACCTCCCTGAAGGTAGAAGCTATTCATGTAATTGGTGTAGTCGGCACGGCTGTTCCAGGTGTTCTGCGGAAAATAGCGGTAATTCTTCTCACGCGTCTCATAGTTGCCCTGCGTAGTACCCCCGTTGAGAAAGGATGACACGCGCCCCTTGCTGAGGTTCAGGCTTACCCCGCCATATCCGTAATTGTCCTTTTCACCAGCGCTGTAGGAAGCGGAAGCCGTACCACCCACGTAATCTTTGGGACGTGACTTCAAGCGAATATTGATGATGCCTGCATTTCCGGCGGCATCGTACTTGGACGGAGGCGTGGTAATCACCTCCACCTTCAGTATCTGGGAGGCGTCATAGGAACGGAGGTAATCTATCAGTTCATCTCCCGACAGCTTCGTCTCACGGTCGTTGATATAAACCTTGATGCCCCCTTTACCTATAATACCAATACTGTTTTGTCCAACCTGCAGACCGGGCACTTCACGCAGAAGGTCGAGTGCACTGCCTCCGGCAGAGGCTATGGTATTATGTGCATCGAACACTACCCTATCCACCAGACGCTTGATAACGGGACGCGCGGCCGTAACGGTCACTTCGTCCAGCAAGGCAGAAGAAGATTTCAATGTCAATTCGCCAACGTTTTTGTTTCCTTGCAGCACAACGGGAACGTAGAGGTCTTCGCTGCCGATAAGGGTAATATGCAACAAGTATTCTCCCAGTGGCTGGTCAAAGGAAAAACAACCTTGTGTGTCGGTCAGCATACCGGTAATATAGATACTGTCTTTTGCCTGCTTCAGCAGCACATTCGCCACCTCTACCGGTTGGCGGTTCTCGTCCTGCACACAACCGGAAAGCCGGTAAGTCTGAGCAGGAAGCAGAGTTGCCATACTTGCCAAGGCCACCCATACCATCACTCTTTTTCTAACGTTGTTCAGTAGTTTTTCTTTCATCATGCGTTTGATTTCAATATTTCACACCTTGTATTTCGCTGATACAAAGGTAGGGGTAAAACATGCCTCAAACGGTCTATATCGAGGAATAAAAAGTCTATATTCCAAAACTACAAATCACTACATATCAACACTTTAATTTCACAAAAGTCTATATTATGCCTTTTCCGGTCTATATGCTGCCTATAAACTCTACGATGCCTTCCTTCTCCCCCATCCCCAGTTTCTTGCGGATATTCGTCTTTCGCTGGTAAATGGTAGGAATGCTCTGTTGTGTCACCACACTAATCTCCTTCGTCGAGAAGTCCGCACAGAGCAGGCAGCAAAGCTGCTTTTCTTTGTCAATGAGCACATCGCCAAAACAGCTGTCCATCTTTGTGTAGAAGTTATCATAAATCCGGTCTATGATAGGATACAAGTCCTCCCATACCAGCAAACTCTCTACCGGCAGTTCATGGCTGGTAATACCCGAAATGCGGCGAAGCAGCTCCTGATTCTGTGAGGTAGGTTGTTTAGCCACCAGCCGTATCATGCCTAATTGCTGCAACAGTATTTTCCGAAAAAACTGCCCGTCTTCCCCTTTCGACTGGTTCCTGATCGCATCTTCCAGCAACCGGGTCAGTGTTTCCGCCCGTTCTTCCGCTTCAATCAACCGGTTACGCCGGTTACGGATATAAAGGGACACACCGCCACCTGCAAGCACCAGTACCAACAGTGCCAGCAACAAATTCAACTGTGCCTGCTTCCGTTCCACCGTCAGAATCAAGTTGGCTTGCGAAAGCGTCTCCTTCGACTCGTCCTTACGCCGGACAGTACTCTGCAACGCAGTAAGAGCATTGGCTACAGAATCATTATAGCGCGCCACGTCCAGCACATCAAACGTACGGTGACGTGTATAATCTATCAATGCCCTATATACCGCCACCATATTCTCTTCCGTCAGAAACCGGTTCCGGCCCTCGCCACGTTTCCTCTCCTTATTCAAATAGTATTCCGCCGAATCAAGCAGCCCTTCTTTCAAGAACACTTCCACTTTCACCAGATCTCCCATACGCAACTGCACCGGGTCGATGACATACTGCTCCATACGACGAATAGTAGCTATTGCACCGGAAGGTTCATCAAAAGAGTAAGCCTGCATCTGGGCATAGTTACGCAAATAATGCACTATCTTACTGGTATCTCCTGCCTCCACTGCCAGTTCTATGCTGCGCTCCATGTAATAGGATGCAGAATCATTCTTGTTCAGCCCCATGGCAATTCCCATAGAGAAGAAGCTTCCGGCTCTTGCGTCCAAAGCTATGGCGGTACGGAAAGTTTCTATCGCTTTCTCATAATCTTTCCAGACATACACATACCAGTATGCCTTATCAATCAGCATATCAGCCATTCTTCCCGTGTCCTGCAGCGCCTTGGCCAAAGCTACGCCGCTGTCAATGGCAGCTATACACCGTTCGTGCTCTTTCAGCCAATACCAGTACCAGGCTTTCAACTGATAGGAAAACAGATTCTTCGCCGTGTCGTTGCGGAAGACGTAATAATCGGAAGCAGGCAATATCAAGGAATCTTCCGCCATCGAGTTGTGCCGCTTATAGTGCACATAAGCATTCAGCCATCCATACAACAGCCTCTCCTCATCCGAAAGTTGCGATGGCCTCTCTATCTGTACCAGCAAGGCATACACGCTGTCCACATTCATATTCACCTGCTTTTCTGCCAGATGTAACAGATGTGCCTCATTCATCTGCCGGCAGGCAACAAGGCACAGCAACGCAAACAATAGTCCAAGGAAAGGTAATCTATTCATAATATAGGAGATATAGTTTTTTCTATCATTTGTCTGCAACCGCAGTTTCCAGTTGCTTCAGCGCCTGCTCCAACACCGAACGCGGGCAGCCGATATTCAGCCGCATAAATCCCTTACCCGGTTCACCGAACATGGTGCCGTCATTCAGTGCCAGGTGTGCCTTGTCCACAAATAGTCTCACCAGTTCCTCCTGAGTCAGCCCCAATCCCCGGCAGTCCAGATAAATCAGGTAAGAAGCCTGCGGACGTATCATGCCGATGCCCGGAATATGCTCGCGCAGGTAGTTCTCCGTGAAATCGATATTGCCCTTTATATAGTCCAGCAGCTGTTCCAACCATTCCTCACCATGCATATAGGCAGCAGCCGCACCGATATAGGCCAACATGTGCCCTTCGCTGAACTCGCCCGCTTCCATGAACTCCTGAAAACGGTGGCGGATGTCCTCATTGAGGATAATGGCGTACGAACTTCCCAATCCCGGCATATTGAATGTTTTGCTGGGTGCCATGAAGGTGAGGGAATTCTGCGCAGCAGCCCCCGAAACAGTAGCAAAAGGATGGTGTTTGTAAGGCGGCAGAGTCAAGTCGGCATGAATTTCATCGGAGATGACAAACGTATGGTTTTCCATACAAATATCAGCAATCCGGCGTAATTCGTCCATCGTCCATACACGCCCGCCCGGGTTATGGGGATTGCAGAGAATCAATACTTTGCATCCTTGTATATCCTTACGGAAACGCTCAAAGTCAATCTGATACTGTCCGTCTTTCAGGTCGAGCGGAGAGTAAACCACTTCGCGCTTCATGCGTTGCGTCACCAGGAAGAAGGGATGATAAACGGGAGTCATCACCATTACCCGGTCGCCGGGATTGGTGAAGCATTGCAATGCGAAGGCTTGACCGCGGACAATGCCGGGTACAAAAGTCAGCATTTCACGAGTGACGTCCCAACCGTGGCGACGACTGAGCCAGCTACAAATGGAAGTATACCATTCCTCACACGCAGACGTATAGCCCAGCACTTCATGTTCAAGACGCTTCCGCAAGGCTTCCATCACAAACGGAGGCGTGCGGAAATCCATATCCGCCACCCACATGGGGAGGAGGTCATCGCGCCCCCATACACTCTTCACACCGTCCCATTTCACGGAGTCGGTACCACGGCGCTCTATTACTTCATCAAAATTGTAAGTCATATGCTTGCTTTTTTATAATTCAACGCATCAATTTGTTTTGTTTTTATACGACCCATTACCACTGCCTTATTTTTGTAAACAATAATCATATCGGGAAAAATATAAATCCCGCCACATCCCACACTGCATGAGACAAGATAATAGCGGCAAAGCGGTTCGGAAAGAAACGGTAAAGCGCCCCCCATGCCGCCCCCACCACCAGAGCCGCCATGACCAGCATGAAGTTGCAGGAACCGGCATGCACCAGTGCATAAATCAAAGTAGCCACCACAAAACCCGCATTCGGATTCCAGCGTTTGGAAAGCGTGCGTTGCACATAGCCGCGCCAGAAAATCTCTTCCGCCGGCCCTATCAGCAACAGCAGCAATGCTGCCAGCAGCCAAGGAGACTCTCCCTCTTTCATCCCATAAATGGAGTCCACCTGCGGACGGGCAAAATCGAACATCCAAGATGACACCTTGTCTCCCAACCAGAAAACGCCCCACAAAGCAACAGCAATGCCAAGTCCCAGCAAGACATTCGGCAAGCTCCACTTCACCTCCCGCCACCAGCCGGGATTGAACAAGGTGGCAAACACGGACAGTGTGAGCGCAGAACCGGTCATCATCCACCAGAAATTCACGAAAGGAGCCGTCCAAGGCGAAAACATGACCGTCCACAGCACGGCAGCCAGCAGAATGGTAAAAATCAGCTTCTTCATGACAGCAAACCGGCTACAACGAACGACAACGTGAACAGCAGACTGAACAACAACTGGAGTTTTGCAGTCATCTCATCCAGACCGGCTATGGCACTTTCTCCCTTTCCGGGAAAACGGGACACCACCCGTACATTGCCTATGGCAGGAACCAGTGCCGGCATTACCAGCAGAGTCCATAGAGGAAGAGTTCCCGCAGCTATCAAGCCGGCTATCCAGCCCAAAGGGAAAAGGACTTCGGCACAATAAACGTACATCGACGCCTTTCCTCCCAGCTTCATGGCCAGTGTCTGAATCTCTGCACGGGCATCGGTACGCATATCCCGTGTATTATTGGCATGCAGAATGGCCACCGTAATCAGTCCCACCGGCAGAGCTATCCACAAGACATTCCAGTCAACTACTCCCGTAGCCACATAGCAGGTACCCAACGTCGGCAGCAAGGCATACGCCAAAAAGATGACGACATCGCCCAACGCACGATACTTGAGCGGCGGATAAAGCAACGAGCAAGCCGCGCCGCCTATACCGATGTACAGCAACGGCAACCCCGTACGCCACAGCAGGCCGACACCCGCAACAAGGGCAACTGCCAGCAATGCCATCGACAAGCCATATATCTCGCGCGGAGCAAACATCCCGTCGGTCAAGGTCTTGGCGCCAAAGGTATCCCTTGCATCGACCTTATGCTTATAGTCAAAATAATCGCTCCAGGTATTCCCGGCAGCGTGAAACACGACGATGTTCAGCAATGCCCAGATGCCGTTCACCCAGTTTATGTCCTGCTGCATCCAATACAGATATGCCAACGTCACCACCACCGGCATCGAAGAGGCGGGGAATGACCACGGACGCACCGCTATCATCCAATCTTTCAAAGAATGTTTCTTCATTTGTTATTTATCATTTATTTGTGCGCAAAAGTACGAAATATCTTCGCTTTTTTAAGTAATTTCGCGCACAAGATAAAAGAACCCCTTATGATAAAAGCTCTGTTTTTTGACATCGACGGAACCTTGGTCAGCTTCAAGACCCACGAAATTCCCGTTTCCACTATTGAAGCGTTGACTGCCGCCAAGGCCAAAGGCATACATATCTTCATTTCTACCGGACGTCCGCGCGTCATCATCAACAACTTGTCCGCCTTGCAGGAACGGAATCTGATAGACGGCTACATCACGATGAACGGCGCCTATTGCTTTGTAGAAGACACCGTTATCTACAAAAGCCCCATACCGACAGCAGAAGTGGATGCCTTGACAGCTTTCTGCCACGAACGCAACATCCCATGCATCCTGGTGGGAGAGCACGACATCTGCGTGAACCAGCCCGGCGAAGTAGTGGAGGAAATCTTCCATCACCAATTGAAAGTGGACCCCATCGAAGCAAAGCCCTATACCGACAGCCATGCCGACAAAGCCTTCTTCCAGCTGACTCCCTTTATCAACGCCGAGGAAGAAGCAATCATCCTGCCCTCCGTCCCCCACTGCGAGATGGGCCGCTGGCATCCTGCCTTCGTAGACGTGACAGCCAAAGGAAACACCAAGCAAAACGGTATCGACCAGATTATCCGCCACTTCGGCATCAAGCTGGAAGAGACCATGGCCTTCGGCGACGGAGGAAATGACATCAGCATGTTGCGCCATGCCGGTATCGGTGTAGCCATGGGCAATGCCAATAACGACGTAAAAGCTGCCAGTAACTACACAACCACTTCTGTTGATGAAGACGGCATCGCCAACGCCCTGAAATATTTCGGCATAGTCGGGAATCCATCATAAATCTGAAATCTTTTGAGCTTCGTTCCCGATACACAAAACAAAGAGTTTCAAGATGCCTTGAACCTCATTCAGTATACCCGTCAGTCCGTATTCCTGACGGGCAAAGCAGGTACGGGCAAATCGACCTTCCTGAAATATATCTGCGCGAATACGAAGAAAAAGCATGTAGTGCTTGCCCCTACCGGAATAGCCGCCATCAATGCCGGAGGCAGTACCCTGCACAGCTTCTTCAAACTGCCCTTCTACCCCCTGCTGCCCGATGACCCGAACTTCAGTCTGCAACGGGGACGCATCCACGAATTTTTCAAATACACCAAACCCCACCGCAAACTACTGGAAGAACTGGAACTGGTCATCATCGACGAGATTTCCATGGTACGCGCCGACATCATCGACGCCGTAGACCGCATCCTGCGCGTCTATTCCCGCAACCTGCGCGAACCCTTCGGCGGCAAACAGATATTATTGGTGGGCGATGTGTTCCAGTTGGAACCCGTCGTCAAAGGAGATGAACGGGAGATACTGAACCGATTCTACCCTACCCCTTATTTCTTCTCTGCCAGGGTATTCGGCCAGATAGACCTTGTCTCCATCGAACTGCAGAAAGTATACCGGCAAACAGACAGCAAGTTCATCCATGTGCTGGACCACATCCGCAACAATACCGTCGGCTCTGCCGAACTTCAGCTGCTCAACACCCGCTATGGCACCCAAATAGAGCAATCGGAAGCCGACATGTACATCACCCTCGCCACCCGCCGTGACAATGTGGACTACATCAACGACAAAAAACTGGCGGAACTTCCCGGTGACCCGGTCACCTTCTACGGCGAAATCATGGGAGACTTTCCCGAAAGCAGCCTCCCCACCTCGCAGGAACTGGTACTGAAACCGGGCGCACAAATCATCTTCATCAAGAATGACTTCGACCGCC
>OGQT01001553.1_pt1 | contig 18062 bp, 17 predicted proteins | sample 1553261 | NCBI WGS metagenome assembly OGQT01 (sample SAMEA2579992, study PRJEB22360) | human gut metagenome | biome: human gut; feature: human-associated habitat; material: faeces | place: Denmark | collected 2008/2010
GCATTGTCAAACCCCCCCTCAAATAGGACCGACCCAGCCGATTCGATCGTTTCAGCGGTGAATGCGGTGCTCGATGAAGGCTGGCGTACCGGCGATATCGCCAACGATGAGACCCCTGCCGACAAGATCGTAGGCACGCAAGCTATGGGCGATCTTGTGGTCGCGCACCTCGGTTAAGCAGGCGGGTTCTCTATGGCACTTCAAGCCCCTAAAGGTACGACCGACCTGCTTCCTAAGCAGGCACGTATATGGGATCATTTCAAGCGCTGCGCTTCCGGGGTGTTCTCGCGTTATGGTTACGAGCCGATCGAGACGCCCATCTTCGAGCAGACCGAGCTTTTCGTACGCGGCATCGGCGAGGCAACCGATGTGGTCTCTAAAGAGATGTTCGCCACGATCACAGGCGAAAACCTCAAGACCCTGCTTGGCGGCGGTCATGTGAAGAGCAATAGCCGTTTCAGCCTGCGTCCAGAAGGAACGGCTTCGGTGGTGCGTGCCGTTGCGCAGCATAATCTGGTTTCGCCAGGCGGTCTGCCCGCAAAGCTCATGTATGCCGGCCCGATGTTCCGCGCTGAGAACGTTCAGAAGGGCAGGCAGCGCCAATTCAACCAAGTTGGCATCGAATGCTTGGGCTCGGAAGATCCTTCTATCGATGCCGAAGCGATCATCATGCTCATGCGCTTTTATGAGGCGATCGGGCTCGATACGAGCAAGCTTACGCTGCTCATCAATTCGATGGGGTGTGAAACCTGCAGGCCGGCATATCGCGATGCGGTCGCACAGTTCCTCATCGATCGCGAGGCGGATCTTTGCGAGGAATGTCGCACTCGCGCGCACAGCAACCCCTTGCGTGCATTTGACTGCAAACAAGAAGCCTGTGTTCAAGTTATGAAGGATGCGCCGCTTATCACGGATGCGCTCTGCGAAGAATGCAAGGCGCACTATGCACAGGTAAAAGCATATCTCGATGATGCGGGGATCAGCTATATTGAAGACCCCACGCTCGTGCGCGGCCTCGATTATTACACGCGAACCGTCTTCGAAGTCCAGGTAAAAGAGGGCATGGGCGCTCAGAATGCCATCGGTGGTGGCTGCAGTCAAAACAAGCTCAGGGGGGAGGTCGGTGGCCAGCCGATGCCGGGCTTCGGTTTCGCGCTCGGCTTCGAACGCTGCATCTTGGCCCTCGAGGCACAAGGGTTCACCTTCCCAGAATCCCGTACGATCGAGTGCTTCGTCGCCTGCGTCGATGCGTCGGTCAAACCGCAGGCTTTCATGCTCTTGCAGCACTTGCGTGATGCGGGAATCCCTTCTGACATGGACCACTTAGGCAAGAGCCTGAAGGCGCAGTTCAAGTCTGCAGGAAAGCAGCAAGCCTCCTATGTGCTCGTAGTCGGTCCCGATGAGCTTGCCCAAAATGCGCTCACGTGTCGCGACATGGATGCGCATGAGGAAACAACGCTCGACCTTGCAAAGTTCACTGAAGCCTTGCAAAACGCTGCTTTGACCGAAGAGCCCACTACCTTGGGCGACATCATCACATCTTTACCATAACAGCCTGGTTTAATAGAGAGCAATTATCAACCTTCGATTCAACACACTACAAGGAGAGATTCAAACGATGAGCGAACTTAACAACAAGTTCAGCATGCACACCAAGACCTGCGGCGAACTTCGCAAAGAAGACATTGGCGAAGAAGTCGTTTTGACCGGTTGGGTCTGGCACAATCGCGATCATGGCGGACTGATCTTCGTCGACCTGCGTGACCGAGATGGGTATACGCAGGTGGTCATCGACCCTGATTGCGTTACCCCTGAAGAGTTTGCGGTTGCCGAACATCTCGGTCGCGAATGGGTCATCAAGATCGAAGGCAAGGTGCGCGCTCGTCAAGAAGGTGCCGAGAACCCCGATATGGCAACTGGTCAGATCGAGGTGCTCGCAAACGGCCTTCAGGTGCTCAACAAGTCTCTCACGCCGCCGTTCTCGATCGAAGATGGCATCGAGACCGATGAAACTACGCGTATGAAGTGGCGTTATCTCGACTTGCGTCGTCCTGAGATGTATCAGGCGCTCGCTCTGCGCCATGCGGTCGCGCAAGCGATGCGTTCAGCCCTGAACGAGCATGGCTTCCTCGAGATCGAGACCCCGATCCTTGCGAATTCCACTCCAGAAGGCGCACGTGACTACATCGTTCCTTCGCGTCCGAACCCGGGCACGTTCTACGCACTGCCGCAGTCTCCTCAGCAGTTCAAGCAGATGCTCATGATCGGTGGCGTTGAACGCTACTATCAGATCGCACGCTGCTTCCGTGATGAGGACCTTCGTGCGGATCGCCAGCCTGAATTCACCCAGGTAGACATCGAGATGAGCTTCGTTGAGGGTGAAGATGTCATGAACCTCATGGAAGAGGTGCTCGCCGAAGCGCTCAAGGCTGTGGGCGTTGAGCATGAATTCCCGCTTCAGCGCATGCAATACCGTGAAGCGATGGATCGTTTCGGCTGCGATCGTCCCGATACGCGTTTCGGCATGGAGCTCGTTGACATCACCGATATCGTGAAAGATTCCGGTTTCAAGGTGTTCTCGAGCGTTGCGCAGTCTGGCGGCATCGTGAAGGCGATCAACGCTAAGGGCGCTGGCGACTGGAGCCGTGGCGAGATCGAGAAGCTCGCTTCTATCGCTGAGACGAATGGCGCTAAAGGCATGGCATGGATCGCGTTCACTTCTGATGGCAAGGAAAAGAGCCCCATCATCAAGTTCTTCTCCGATGAAGAATTCGCTGGCATCAAAGAGGCGCTCGACGTAGAACCGGGCGATCTGGTCCTCTTCGCTGCAGACACCTATGAAGTGGCCAATGCGGTGCTTGCTGCGCTTCGTCTCCACATGGCAGAGGCGCTCGATATCCCGCGTGAGGGACATGCGCTGCTCTGGGTGGTCAATTTCCCGATGTTCCACTATGACGAAGACGAGGGTAAGTACAGCGCGGAGCATCATCCGTTCACGCATGTGCTCGAAGAAGACCTCGACAAGATCGAATCCGATCCGCTCGCTTGCGGTAGCTACTCATATGACCTGGTCATGGATGGTTTTGAAGTGGGTGGCGGTACGATCCGTATTCACGACGCCGAGGAACAGAAACGCATCTTGAAGGTGTGCGGCCTCACCGATGAAGAGATCGAAGAGAAGTTCGGTCACCTCATCCACGCGCTTGAGCTTGGCGCGCCGCCTCATGGTGGCATCGCGCTCGGCCTCGACCGCTTGGTCATGCTGCTTGCCGACAAACAATCCATTCGTGACGTTATCGCGTTCCCGAAGACCTCTTCTGCTTCCGATCCAATGACGGGTGCACCTAATCAAGTAACTGCTCGTCAGCTCAAGGAAGTGGGTCTTCGTATCCTGTAATCGTCGTTCAGGAAGGCACGTGGCGTGCACTTCTGAACGTAACTGCCAAGAAAGACTGACGACTATGACAGACGCTGAAGCTTCTGCTCAAATAGAGAATCAAGATGAAGTCGTTGCAGCTGCTGATGAAGGGCAGCCTAAAAAGATGCGTACCAAGAAGAAGGTACTGCTCATCACGCTCTTGGTCATTCTTGCGTCGCTCGTTGTCGTGTATGCCGCAGGAGCACTGTTCTTTTCGTCTCACTTCTATCCGAACACGCGCTTCAATGATGAAGATATCTCCTACCAGGCAGATACCGCGTTCGTCGATAAGGTCGAAGCTCAAGTGCCAGGGTACAAGCTCACCATCACGGGAGATGACTACATCCAGGACATCACGTCAGCGCAAGTCGACCTCTCTGTTGACCCTGAAAAGCTCAAAGTGGATGCGTTCGAGTCGCAGAATGTCTGGCTGTGGCCCATCGAGGTCTTTGGCAGCCACGATGTGAGCCATGTGATCGATGCTTCATTCGATCACGATAAGGTTGTAGAGATACTCACGCCTACCGTAGAGACCTATAACAAAGAGGCAACGCCCAGCGCCGATGCGACCATCGCCTATGACGAGCGCATCAATCTCGTAGTGGTAAAAGATGAAGTGTACGGCAATCAGATCGATGCGGAAGCTTTCATCTCTAAAGTGGACGGGTGTCTCGCTTCATTGGAACCTACCTATCAGCTCAATGATGAGGTCTTCATCCAGCCGACCATCTTCGCAAGTGACGAACGCTTCAAGCAGGCGCTTCCTGCCGCACAAACGCTCATCAGTGGCGAGATCGACCTTACACTTGCTGAAGGTACGGTCTCTGCTGGTAAAGTGGGCAAAGACCTGCTCGTTTCTTGGCTCACGCTCGATCCTGAGACCCTCATGCCAACTCTCGATCAGGCAGCGGTTGCCGCTTGGGCAGAACAGAAAGGCGCTGAGCTCAATACGATCGGCACCAAGCGCACGTTCAAACGCCCCGATGGGAAGAACGTTACCGTGAGTGGGGGAGTATACGGTTGGAAGGTGAGCACTGCCGATCTTGCGAGCACGCTTATCGGAAACGTTACTGCAGGGAACTTCGAAGCGATCGATATTCCCTGCGAGCAGACTGCCGATGTGTACAACGGACCTGGTGGACGTGATTGGACGGCCTATGTCGACATCGATCTGTCCGAGCAAAAGGTGCGTTACTACAACGAAAAGGATGAAGAGCTCTTTGTGACCGATTGTGTTACAGGCGACGTGAGCAAAGGGCGCTCGACGCCTACCGGACTGTATTATCTTCGTGCAAAGAAGAGTCCTGAGGTGCTGACGGGCTTCAATGCCGATGGCACGAAAGACTATGAAACGCACGTTACCTACTGGATGCCCTTCATCCGCAACAGCATCGGTCTGCACGATGCGAGCTGGCGTGGTAAGTTCGGTGGTTCGATCTACAAGGGCAACGGTTCGCATGGTTGCGTGAACCTTCCAACAGAGGCCGCTAAGTGGTTCTACGATAACCTCACTACCAATGTGGCAGTCCTTGTTCATGAATAGCACCTGATGATCGATGGATTTTCTGAACATGAGCGATCAAACAGAAAAACAGACAGAACCATATCGTTTCTTCGGTACGCAAGAAGAGGGAATCGTAGGAAAACGCGATCTGTCTTATGACGATGCACCGATCGGCGTCTTCGATTCTGGTTTTGGTGGCCTTACCGTTGCGCGCGAGATCATGAAGGCGCTCCCACATGAGAACATCATCTACTTTGGAGACACGCTTCATTGCCCTTATGGCCCTCGCTCATTCGATGAGGTTGCTTCTTTCGTGGAGCAGATTGGCACCTGGCTTGTGGATCAGGGTGTGAAGATGATCGTGATCGCCTGCAATACGGCAACTGCGGCTGGGCTGAGCTTGGCGCAAACGAAATTTCCGGTGCCGGTCATCGGCGTTGTTGAGCCGGGGGCACGCGCGGCTGCTCGAGCCACACGCAACAAGAGGGTAGGGGTCATTGCAACGAAGGGCACGGTCGAATCGGATGTCTACACACATGCTATTCGTGCGAACGATGCAGGTATCACCGTGTTCGCAACGGCAACGCCTCGGTTCGTCGAGATCGCTGAGCTGGGCATTCAGATGGCAAAAGGGCCGATCGAAAACTATACTTCGCTCGCTTCGCAGGTTTATATTCGACCAGAATTCCAAGAGATCGCGCAAGACTACCTCGATCCACTTCGCCGCTGCGATGTTGATACGCTCGTACTGGGTTGCACTCACTTCCCGCTATTGAAATCCCTGATCGGAGGCGTGATGGGTAGGGAAGTGGTGCTCATCTCCTCAGCTTCTGAGGTTGCACGTGATTGTGCTGATATCCTGAGCCGTCAGGGGATCACTGCGCGCCCCGACAATAAAGCACGCTATGAATTCTTCACGTCGGGCAACGATATCGAAGCGTTCAGGCGGTTTGGCACCCGTGTGCTTCGTTTTCCGCTCGACCACCTTACTCATATCGTCTTATAAGGAGCGTCCTGTATGGCTAAGAAGGTAATCATCGCAACCAACAATGCTCATAAGGTTGAGGAGATCTCCGATTTCTTCTCCGCGCTCGATTGGGAATGCGAGAGTCTTGCTCAAGCCGGTATCGATTCTAACCCAGAAGAAACAGGCACCACGCTCATAGAGAATGCCCGCATCAAAGCTCAGGCTGCTCATGAGCTTTCAGGTTGTGCGGTCCTCGCAGATGATTCAGGCTTGCTCGTTGATGCGCTCGATGGCGCACCAGGGGTCTATTCTTCACGCTATGCGGGAGAGGACGGAAACGACCAAAAGAACAACGCCTTCTTGCTCGAGAACATCGCACAGGTTGGACCTGAAGATCGTACGGCTCATTTTTCGTGCGTACTGTGCTTCATCGATGAAGACGGAACCGAGACCACTGCAGAAGGCAGGGTCGAAGGCTTGATCGGGTTCGAGGTGCGCGGCAGCGAAGGTTTTGGGTACGATCCGCTCTTCCTGCCGGATGACTTTGACAACGAATATACGTTTGCAGAGCTTGGGCTTGCCGAGAAACAGAAGGTGTCACATCGTGCGCGTGCGTTGCGCGCTCTTATGGACAAGCTTTCGTAACTAACACATGCATTCGATCAAATGCTGCTGCATTCTGGCGCAAGAGCTAGACTGTTGCATATTAATTCCTAGCCAAAAATGAAGAAGGAATACGAGAGGAGAGAAGCCACGATTCTCGCATTATCTTAAATAGTCCTTAGTTTACATAAGATATATTATCAAATTTATATAGCGAATGAGCAGATGAAGCGTGGGCGCTAATTACCACTTGAGCCAAAACCACCGCTCCCTCGCTCGGTCTCGCTCAATTCATCTACCTCAGTGAAATCTGCTTCTTCTGCTTTGATGATGATAAGCTGTGCGATTCGATCGCCCTTGCGTATCTCTATCGGAGTTTTGCGGTCAAGGTTGATCGCGATCGCCTTCAGTTCACCCCGATAATTCGAATCGATGAGCCCTGGTGTATTCACGAGCGATAAACCTTTATTGATCGCATTTCCGCTTCGTGGGATGACGAGCGCCGCAAAACCAAGCGGCAACTCGATAGCAATGCCTGTTTTGATGAGTTTTCGCTCAAAAGGCTCCAAGATAACGTCTTCTAAACTTGATAAATCGTATCCAGCATCACCAAAACGTCCATGAGACGGTGTAACGGCTTCTGGGGCCATCTTAGTGAATTTCACGGGTATTTTATCATGCATAGTTGTTACAAGCCCTTAGAAACGCTCTCAGAAGGTCGTTTTCTCAGAAAGACCGAAATGAGCGTTTATCGATGGATATTGTGCAGTGCGTTGCTGAATTCTTCGATATTTTGGAAGTCTTTGTAAACGCTCGCGAAACGAATGTAAGCAACCTCATCAAGATCAGCCAGATAGGACAACGTTAGATCGCCGAGTTCTTTTGAGGTAATCTCATTACGCGGGTTCGAGCGCAACTCACGTTCGATATTGTCAATGATGTCAGAAATCTGTTCTGGCGTGATCGGACGTTTAGCGCATGCGATGAGAATACCGCGGAACAATTTATCACGGCTGAACGCTTCAGACGAATTATCGCTCTTGATGATAACAAGCGGATTGTCGCCAAGTCTTTCATAGGTAGTGAAACGATTACCACATTCAAGGCATTCACGGCGACGCCTGATAGATGCGCCGTCATCTGCGGGACGCGAGTCGACGACTTTAGATTCACCATAACCACAAGATGGGCAACGCATAGGGCTCCTTCGTTCGTTTGAGCACTACACTACCACAAGATGTTGTGTTTTTATACACTTCGCCCCTAAATAAGACGATCACTGAGGTTGAAAGGTTGAAGCAACAGTGGAAGACTGAGTGCTATACCCCGAACACGATCAACAAGAAGGCAGCAACACCGGTTGCCGTAAACCCTTTTGCAAAGGTGATAAGATCGTCCCTGCGATAGCGATTCACGTTCTTGTGCGCCTGAGATTCTTTGCGGAAAAGATCGCGCAGGATCCTATTATGCTTGATACGAATGAGCGCCTTATTCGGCAGCGAAAGAGTGTCTTCGAGCAAAGTGGAGCGAGTGAGAGCTCCATGAGGGTTGCTCAAGGTCTGATGTGCTTCCTTGCACACGTCGTCGAAATCGATGATGATGGCACGTTCAGATTTTGCACTGGTCATTGTGTGAAATTGAGGCTTGCCGTACACATCGAATTCTTCGAAATCTGCTTCTAGTGCGTTCGAACCATTAGTTAAGAATCTCTTATGCGCTTCGTTCATAATTTGCTTCTTCCTCTTGCATAGAACCTTTGTTCGTGTATACTTTAAATCGAACATCCGTTCTTGTCAATGAAAAAACGAACAAATGTTTGTATAGGAGAAACTAATGGATTCACTCTCCAAAAGACAGCAGCAAATATACGATTTCATCGAGTCTTATATCGAGCAAAAAGGTTTTGGCCCGACTGTCCGTGAGATCTGCGAGGCGGTGAACCTCTCCTCTCCTTCCACGGTCCATGTGCACCTTAAAACGCTCGAGGATAAGGGCTACATCGTGCGTGATTCCTTGAAGTCGCGCTCGATAGCGCTCCCTCACAAAGAAGAGACCCAAACCCACGGCTCTGCCGCCTACGAGAATTCGATCTCGCTTCCGGTGGTAGGCCGCGTTGCTGCTGGTGAGCCCATTCTTGCTGAGCAGAATATCGAAAATACGCTCACACTTCCCACTGAATTGGTGGGCGATTCTGCCTCGTTCATCCTTTCTGTGCATGGGGATTCTATGATCGAAGCCGGCATCAACGATGGCGATTACGTGGTTGTCAAGGAGCAGCAAGTAGCGAACAATGGAGAGATCATCGTGGCGCTCATCGAAGACGGCGCAACCGTGAAGCGCTTCTATAAAGAAGCTGATCACATTCGTCTCCAGCCTGAGAACTCTTCTATGGAGCCCATCATCGTGCGTGATTGTGCGATCGTTGGCAAGGTTGTTGCGGTCATGCGCCGCGTGTATTAATACCAGTTCAGGCTACTCTTCGCCTATGCGATAGCTGCTGAACTGCGCAGAGAGCTCTGGAGAAACACGCAAGCTCATACGAGTGCCTTCCTCGGTGTATTCTTCCGCAAGGATCGAGCAGCGCTTATGCGCAAGAGACACGAGTTCGCCTTTTGTGAAGGGGATCAATACCTCCATCAATACCTGATGCGCTTCAGCAGCAAGCCCGATGCGTTTGATGAGCTCATTGATGCCTTCACCCGTAAGCGTGGAGGTGAAGAGCGCATGAGGAAAGCGCATTCGATACGCGCTCAATTGCTCTTCATCGAGCAAGTCGATCTTATTGAATACCTCGATGCGCGATATCTCATCTGCATCGATCTGGGCAAGAACCTCGTTTACCGTATCGATCTGCTCTTTGAAATTAGCATCTGATGCATCAACGACATGAAGGATAAGATCTGCCCCACTGATCTCATCGAGCGTTGATTTGAACGCCTCTACGAGCGTGGTAGGAAGCTTTTGAATGAATCCGACCGTATCGGTTAACGTAAGCTCGCGCCCGTCGGGAATCACCAGTTTTCGAGTGGTCGAATCGAGCGTTGCGAAGAGCTTGTCATAGCTCAAGACTTCTGCGCCCGTGATCGTATTCAATAAGCTCGATTTTCCTGCATTGGTATAGCCAGCCAAAGCAACCTTGAAGATCCCTGAATGATAACGCTGCTTGCGTTGCAAAGTGCGCGTTTTAGAGATATCAGCAAGCTCTCGCTTGATCGAGGTGATGCGCTTACGCACCATTCGGCGATCGACCTCGAGCTGGCTTTCACCCTCACCGAAACGCGATCCAACGCCGCCACCCATTCGGTTCGACGCGAGATGCGCCCACATGCCACGCAAACGCGGTAGCAGGTATTCGTTTTGAGCAAGTCGCACCTGGAGGCGCCCTTCCCTGCTGGTGGCATGAAGAGCGAAGATGTCTAAGATGAGCGCGGTGCGGTCGATGATCTTGATATCCTTGCCCACCTGCTTCTCTAGATTGGATTGCTGTGAAGGAGTGAGTTCGTCGTCGAAGATGACCAGATCAGCAGCATAGGATCGACACAGTTGCGCTACTTCATCAACCTTTCCTGATCCGATGAAGGTGCGAGGATTAGGGGATTCAAGGCGTTGGAACGTTGTTGCTACTACCTCTGCTCCAGCCGTTTGTGCGAGTCGTTCCAATTCTGCAAGTGAAGACTCGGTTGGCCATTGTTGGTTAGGACGTTTGACGCCTACCAACACGGCCCGTTCCGCATAGTCTTGAGGGATCTTTTTCACATGAAGCTTTGCCAAAGCAGATGGATTCTCCTTAGTTGGTCTTGCATTATATTCTATCGTACGAGCGACTTTGAAGACTCTTGCCGGTAGCGTTCACAGATGATCGCGGTCATCTGCTCTACGGAAAGATCGTCTGCGTTAAGAGGGATCAAGCGCCCGTCGCGCCTGAACCACGAGCGCTGCCGCTTAGCATAGCGTCTTGTAGCGGTTTTGATCTGGCGAAATGCCTCATCAAGTGTGATCTCACCCTTTTCATAGGCGATGATCTCCTTATACCCGATTGCCTTAGGGGCCGTGAGCGCTTCCTCGAAACCGCGAGCCATGAGTGCCTCAACCTCTTCAACGAGCCCCTCTTCGCGCATCATATCTACACGAGCATTGATGCGCTCAGCAAGGATGAATGGGTCAACCTCAAGGAAGAATCGTATGGAAGGTACTGCTTCAGGGAGTGATCTGATGTTCTTCACCTGATCAGCATAAGAAACGCCTTCTTCATGCATCTCAAGCGCACGGATCACGCGTTTGAAGTTATTCGGGTGGATGAGCTTGGCTGCAGCAGGGTCCTTTTCGTTGAGCAGGTTCCACAAGGCTTCATTTCCCTGTTGAGCCTGAAGAGCTTCATAGTGGGCGCGCAGCGGATTATCATCTTGCTCGCCTTCAGGAAAACGCATGTCCTCGAGTGCAGCTTGGACATAGAATCCCGTACCACCTGAGAGGATGGGAACCTTATTGCGTGTGGCGATATCCCTGAATGCTGCGCGTGCCTGATCTTGAAATAGCTGCGCCGAATAGGACTGACCGGGATCGACGATGTCGAGCAGGTGATGCTTTACGAGGCGCTCTTCGGGCTTTAGTTTTGCGGTGCCGATATCCATGAAGCGATAGATCTGCATGGAATCTGCGCTCACCACTTCCCCATCGAGCTCAAGCGCCACCGACTGAGCAAGCGCTGACTTGCCTGATGCTGTGGGACCGACGATCGAAACAACGAGCGCATCGTTTATGATTCCCGCTTGAGATTCAGAAGAAGCGCTGTTGAGGGGATGCTGCAGAGAATGAGCCATAGCTTAAACAAGATGACCTTTGAGATACCAGGTTCGAGCTTCATCGATCTTCACCGGCACGATCGTGCCCAAAAGCTGTTCGAGCGTGACCCCCGAAGGAAGCGGGGCGTGAACCGTCTGATTCTTAGGGCTCTTTCCGGCAAGAATGGATGGATCGCGTTTTGAAGTGCCGTCGATCAAGACAGGAACGGTAGCTCCAAGATCTGCCTGATTGGCACTAAAGGCACCCTGTTGTACGAGCTCAACTAACCGATCGAAACGACCTTGGATCTCTTCATGCGTAGAGGTTGGTGCAAGCTCAGCTGCAGGTGTCCCTTCACGCGGAGAATAGAGGAAGGTGAATACCTGGTGATAGCCAACCTGTTCGATGAGGCTATAGGTATCAAGGAAATCTTGCTCAGTCTCTCCCGGGAATCCAACGATGACATCAGTGGAGAGCGCGATATCAGGGCGCGCAAGTCGCAATTTGTCGATGAGCTCAAGATAGCGCTCGCGCGTGTAGCGGCGATTCATCTCATGAAGGATCGCGTTGGATCCTGATTGAACCGGGAGATGCAGCGCAGGCATGAGATTGGGAAGCTCGCCGAAGAGCGCGATCACTTCATCGGTCAGATCTTTCGGATGCGACGTAGCGAAACGCAAACGCTCGATACCGGTATCTGAAACGCGTTTGAGGAGTTCGCTGAATTGTGGTGAGCCATAAAGATCGCGCCCATAAGAATTCACATTCTGCCCAAGCAGCGTGATCTCCTTCATGCCTTCCCTGACGAGCGAACGCGCTTCAGCGATGATGTCTTCGACCGTACGGGATTTCTCACGTCCGCGCACATAAGGAACGATGCAATAGGTGCAGAAATTATTGCACCCAATGGAGATCGGAAGCCATGCTGACCAGGGAACCTCGCGGCTCGTGGGCAAGCAGGTAGGAAATTCATCAGCAGCGTCGAGTACTTCAACAGCAGCGGTATGGCCAGCGATCGCTTGCTTGAGAAGCGATGGAACGCTCGAGAGGTTGAAGGTGCCGAATACGGCGCTCACGTGGGGCAGCTCCTCGATCAGGTGCTCACCCTCATGCTGCCCAATACAGCCCCCTATGCAAACGATGCGCTCTTCGAGATCGGAATGAGCAGGAAGCTCTATGTTCTTAAGAGAAGCGACTTGACCTTTGAGGCGCGTTTCTGCTGCTGCACGCACACAGCAGGTCATATAAACGACGATCTCGGATTCTTCGATCGAATCGACACGGCGTGCACCCGCGTCTTCGAGCATACCAACGATGCGTTCTGAATCGTGCTTGTTCATCTGACACCCGAAGGTGATCACATGAAACGTGCGGTTTTGGAGCGAGGATGGAACAGGAGTCATGAAGACCTTTCCTGTGGGTTTAGCGAGGAACAACGCTGAATCTGATCGCTGTGCGATACTCGCCATCGATCACGATGTCGGCGAAAGAAGGGATGCAAACGATATCGATGCCAACAGGAGAAAGGAAGCCACGAGAGATCGCGATAGCTTTCACGGCCTGATTGACCGCCCCTGCACCAACCGATTGGATCTCTACGGGAACACCATCTTTGATCATGCCGGCTACAGCACCTGCAACAGATGCAGGAGATGATTTCGAAGAAACCTTTAGACAATGGATCTCGGATGATTGTGGAGCTGTCTCTTGTGAATTCGATTGAGGCATCGGTCGATCTTTCCAAGTTTGTAGTGCATCTAAACTGCTTTTATAGTGTGTGTTTATGATATTTTACCGATTCATAGATAATTACGCAATCCTCGACAATCTCAGGACGCAAAACAGGGTTAATGCTCGGTCTCGAACGGAATGGTGATGGTGACCTTATCTGAGCCGGTGCGAATCTTCACAGCATCGGAACGCTTGAGATAATAATGCTCCGCTAAGGCATCGAAAGCCTGCTCAAGCGCTTTCTCAAACGTCTCATAGTCCTCTGGTGAAAGCTTGAGCTTGCGCTGTTCAGCATAAAGGCTCTTAGATGAACCATTCTCAGCCGCAGAATCTTGAGATTCAGAGGGTTTCGCGCTCTGCTCTCCTTCAAAGGATAATTGCTCGATAAAGGGCTTGAGCGGAGCTATCTGATCGTCGAGGATGCGCCTGGCGCTACGCGAGGAAAGAGGCAATCCGATCTCGGCCGCGCGTTCGCTGAAGGTATCAGGATCGAAGATGTACTTCAAATAGTTGAGCACGGTTTCTCGCTCAGGATGAAGGTTCTTCGAACTAGACCCATCTTCGATCTCCTGCGTTGCCGGTTCGTAATGAGAAAGGGTCGCGGCGATCTCCACCGGGCTTCCAAGGAAGATATCAAGACTTCCTTGAGAATCGAGAGCGAATTCCATCACGATGCGCGCGATATTGCGCGGACCACGCATGATCTGCTCTCCCCGCTCATTGATATGAATATAAGGAAGCGAAGATTGGTCGATGCGTTCAGACAGATGAGCCGTGAGCGCATGAAGCCCGAGAGAGGTGCCTGCATCACGCTCAGAGAAGAGCACGGAAGCTTCATCGACGTTTTCCTTGATAGAATAAAGCGCCATACCACGGCCGTGCACACCCCAGCGATCCTCGTGGAAGGTGTCGAGCTTCGAGGTGACAAAAGGCTCGAAAACCGTGGCATGCAAATGCTCTGGAATGCCCGATCCATCATCAAGGACCGTAAGATAGCGACACCCCTGCTCTTTCCAGCTTGCGATGAAGATGGCGCTTGCATGCGCATCACGCGAATTGCGGAGCAACTCGAGCACTACGTCCTCAAAACAGGTGATGTCCTGTTTAGCCTGACGTCGTTGCGCTTCTTTGGCGCGTAAACGAACGAAGCCATCCCCGAGATTCTCTTGAACCCGGAGATAGCTTTCGCCCGTGATATCTTCTATGAATGATGAAAGGTCATCGGTGCTCATGGTTACTACCGAAAGCGCTCTGCAAAAGTTTCACTTAGCAAAATCGACCGCACGTGTTTCGCGGATGACGACCACCTTGACCTGTCCAGGATATTTGGTTTCGCTCTGGATCTGCGCAGCGATGTCGTGAGCAAGGACCGTAGCACGCGCTTCATCGACCTTATCGGGCGTTACGATCACACGCACCTCGCGGCCTGCCTGGATCGCATGAGTCTGCTCAACACCATCATAGGAATTTGCGATCTCTTCGAGCTTCTCAAGGCGCTTGATGTAGGATTCAAGGTTCTCCTTGCGCGCGCCTGGGCGTGCAGCTGAGACCGCGTCTGCTGCCTGTACAAGCACATCGATGACGCTAGTGGGCTCGATATCGTTGTGGTGCGCCTCGATCGCATGAACGATGGTGGCATCTTCACCATAACGGCGAGCAAGATCAGCGCCGATGACCGCATGAGAGCCCTCGACCTCATGATCGATCGCTTTGCCAAGATCGTGAAGAAGACCCGCACGACGAGCAGGAACCGGATCGAGACCAAGCTCTGATGCCATGATGCCGCAGAGATAGGCAACTTCAAGAGAGTGCGTGAGCACGTTCTGCCCATACGAGGTGCGGTAACGCAAACGACCGAGCGTCTTTTCTAGCTCGGGATGAAGGTCATGGATGCCGGTATCGAAGGTTGCCTGAGCAGCAGCTTCCTTGATCTGTTGATAGACGTACTTCTTAGCTTTGTTGTACATCTCTTCGATACGAGCGGGATGGATGCGCCCATCGGCGATGAGGTTCTGCATCGTAACGCTTGCGATCTCGCGGCGCACCGGATCGTGCGAGGAAACAGTAACGCACTCAGGGGTATCGTCGATGATGAGATTCGTTCCCGTGATCTGCTCGAAAGAACGGATGTTGCGTCCTTCACGACCGATGATGCGGCCCTTCAGGTCGTCTGAGGGGATATGGATCGTGGAGACGGTGATCTGCGTGGTGTAGTCTGCGGCGATGCGTTGGATCGCAAGACTCAAGATCTCACGCGCTTTCTTATCGGCTTCAGCACGCGTGCGCATTTCTGCATCACGGATGATGGTGGCAGATTCGTGAACCACCTCATCTTTCAAGCCATCGAGAAGCTGAACCTTCGCTTCATCGCTCGTAAGACCAGCGATCTGCTCCAAACGCGCATTGATCTTCTTCTGTGAAACGTTCAGATCGTGCTGGCGCTTATCAAGCTGACCCTGCAACGAAGAGATCTGATGTTCGCGCTTATCGATGAACTCGCTGCGCTTATCAAGATTCTCTTCGCGTTGAATGAGACGATTTTCCGTAGAGCGGATCTCTTTCATGCGCTCTTTGCTTTCGTTCTCCACATCTTGCTTGATCTTGAGTGCTTCATCCTTTGCTTCGACGAGCGCTTCGCGGCGTATGTTTTCCGCTTCTCGCTGTGCATCGGAGACGATCGCTTGTGCTTCTTTTGCGGCAGCCTTGGAGCGACCTTTCTGAACCTTGAGCATCAAGAAATAACCGATGAGGAAGCCAACGATGATCGCAATTGCGGCTATGATGATAACCTCAAACACAATTCTTCCTTCCTATTTTCCTGGTATAAACTGGTGTTTTGGCAATAAAAAAGCCTAGTAACAACCAGGCATGAGTACGCGCAAACACTTTGCGTATAGTGAAAGATATTTTCTGTTATATACAAAGCGTCTTGATGACGCGAAAACTCAAGCTAGGAAAATGATAAAGGATAGGGCGCGTTTTGCCTAGCAGAAGAGCGCCCAAAGAGCGAGAACTCACGCAAAATGCATTACTGCTCTTCCCGCTCTGCCATCCAAGTCTTGACCGCACTGCTTGCCACGCTTGACGAGAATCCATTGCGAATGAGCTTCGCGTAGGCCGCTTGCTTCTTGTTTTTCGCACGCGGTGGCTTACGCTCGAGCAGACGAATCGCGTTGTCGAGCTGGCTTCCCTGCTCTTCGAGAAAAACATCAGGAAAACCAGGGATGGCATAGGCATCGATCTGATGGCCTTTCAGGTCACGCACGATGCCATTGATCCCTTTCGAAGCACGCAAGCGCATGCGAATGAAGCCTTCAGCGAAACGCGCATCGTCCAAATAGCCACAGCGCAGAGCGCGCTCGAGCGATTCAGCGATCGCGCGCTCGGTATAATGATCGCGCTGGAGACGAGAACGGGTTTCGGTGACTGAACGATCACGTACCGCAAGCAAGCGCTCGATCTTCCCAAAAGCAGCATTCGCATTGTCGTTGTATTCATCGCGTGCTTCATTTACATGCGGCAAGCGCGCAGGAGCGGTACCATCGCTAGCGCTCGATGGCAATGAGGGCTCCTGCTCGCGTAAAAGGTTCTTTTGGATGTAATCCTTATCGATGAGCATACGTCTGCCTTAGGTGCACGCTTATTCGCTCTGAGCCTGCTGCGCTGAAGCGGCCTCAGGCGCTGCTTCTCCCCAATCGATCGCAGGAAGATCGAAATGTTGACGAACCTTGTTTTCGATTTCGTTGCGAAGATCGGGGTTTTCTTGCAGCGTGCGTTTAGCCGCATCGCGACCTTGACCGAGACGCTCTTCACCATAGTTGAACCAGGAACCGCTCTTATTCACGATGCCAGCTTCCACGCCCATATCGAGCACGCAGCCTTCTTTTGAAATGCCTTCACCATACATGAGGTCGAATTCTGCTTGACGGAAAGGTGGTGCGACCTTGTTCTTGACGATCTTCGCACGTACGCGATTACCGATGAATTCACCATCTTTCTTCATGGATTCGATGCGGCGGATATCGATGCGTACGGAAGAGTAGAACTTGAGCGCACGGCCACCCGTAGTGGTTTCGGGGCTTCCGAACATGACACCGATCTTCTCGCGTAACTGGTTGATGAAGATGCAGGTGGTATTAGATTTAGAAAGAGAACCCGTGAGCTTGCGCAGCGCTTGGCTCATAAGACGTGCTTGCAGACCGACCGTGGCATCACCCATTTCGCCCTCGATCTCACCAAAGCTGCGACCGAGTCGATGACAACGCAATCGATCGTGCCGCTGCGAACGAGCAAGTCGCAGATCTCGAGCGCCTGTTCGCCGGTATCGGGTTGCGAGATGAGCAGCTCATCGACATCGACACCAAGGCGCGCTGCATAGACAGGATCGAGCGCATGTTCGGCATCGATGAAGGCAACGATGCCTCCCGCTGCTTGCGCTTCAGCGATGATATGAAGTGCGACCGTGGTCTTACCGCTTGATTCGGGGCCATAGATCTCAACGATCCTGCCACGGGGCACTCCACCAATGCCAAGGGCGACATCGAGTGGCAGTGCTCCTGTGGGGATAGCCTCAACATTGAGGGCCGTGCTTTCACCAAGGCGCATGATCGCACCTTTGCCGAACTTCTTCTCGATCTCGTCAGTAGTGATTTTAAGCGTGGATTCTTTATCCTTGATCATTGGTTCTCCTTATCAGAACACGAAGTGATACTTACAAGATAACCGAACACCTGTTCGATTTCAATATCTCTATCTGAAATAATAGAAAGGAAACCTTATATTTTTTTGAACTTTATTTGATGTTTATTTTCGAGCGAACTCACGTAAAACTCAAATTTGTTCGAACTTTGACGAAGTGACCACTATTCGGCGAACGAGCAACGAGTCCTTCATCCAATGAACGCCCTAAAGAGCGGCGAGCTCATCTTCGAAGAGCATGAGCGCATGAGCCACGGTCTGTTCGCGCACGCTCGCGCGATCCCCTGCAAAATGCATGACCTCCGCCCGGCTTCCCCGAGGGCTATCGACACCGAACCAAACGGTACCGACAGGCTTCT
>OGQT01001571.1_pt1 | contig 17872 bp, 15 predicted proteins | sample 1553261 | NCBI WGS metagenome assembly OGQT01 (sample SAMEA2579992, study PRJEB22360) | human gut metagenome | biome: human gut; feature: human-associated habitat; material: faeces | place: Denmark | collected 2008/2010
ATAATAATATAATAAATAAAAAATAAAATGAATAAAATTCAAAGAAAAGTATATTATAAAAAAGGAACGATAAAAGGAGGAATAATATGTTACCAAGTAGAATGTTTTTTGATAGTCTTTTTGATAGAAAAGATGAAAATAAAATGATGAAATGTGATATATATAAAACTGAAAATAATTATATTTTAGAAATTGATATCCCAGGCTTTAAAAAAGAAGATATAGATATTGAATATGACAATGATTATCTAACTGTAAAGGTTGAAAAAAAAGAAATTGAAACAAATGATGCAAAGAAAGAATATATCAAAAAAGAAAGAAGTATGTATGAACAATATGAAAGAAGTTTCTATATTGGAAATATTGATGAAAAAGATATAAAAGCAAAATTTGAAAATGGTATTTTAAAACTAACAATTCCAAAAGAGTATGAAGAAAAAGTAAATAAAAGAATAGAGATTGAATAAGTATAAATGCTTTACACAAAAGACATAAAGTGCTAAAATAAAAACCATTAGAAATGGGAAGTGACAGATATGGTTTCAAAGAAAAGCACATTTTTTATGCCAATTACAAGCAAAGAGAAAAAAGGTCTTGCTAAAAATAAAATATATACTATATATAAGAATAAATACACCAATGAAATTGAAATAAGATCAATAGATAAAAAGGGATTAGATTCATTAGATTTGATTTATTCTTGGGATTCAAAAGAAAAGGGCTATTTCTATAAAGGTGGAGATGAATTGTTTCCATATGCAAAAGCAACTAATAGACCAATCTACGATTTACATTTAACAAAAAGTAGAATGGTTGAATCCTATACAATCGCTAATCAAACTGAAAAAAATGGTATTAATTTATCATATCTAATAAAAAAACAAGATAAAATATTAAAGCATCAAGAAGATAGTGTTGAAATAGACAAATCTATTAAAACAAAAACAGTAGTAAAAGGAAAAAGAAAAATAAAGATATACAGCAAAACTTTTTAGAAGGATAATTTGACAATTAGCCTTCTTTTTTGTATAATATACAACTAAAAGTGAGGGGTAATTATGACAAGTAGGGAAAAATTTATACAATATTTAGAAGATGAAAAAAATTATATAAAACAGTATATATCTAGAGAAGTACAAAAAAGTGTAGCAAAAACAGCAGTAAACACAAATGATAGAATTGGTATAAAAAAAGTATATATGGTTTTAAATGAAAAAATAACAGAACAATCAAAAGAATATAGTGATATAAAATATTTAATTAGAGTAATGAAAATTAGTGATGATGAATGGAGAGATCTCAATGGTATTAATAACATAACAGGTATTTTATCAGAATATATTGAAAAAACACCATCTCTACGTTTAAATGAAAAATTAGATCTATTAATGGAAGAAGTACAAAGAAACATAGAAAATGGAATTTTAACCTATATTAGTGAACAATCTATAATAATAGATCCTAGTACAGTTGAAAGAGTAGGACTAACACTAGAAGAAATGAAAAATATTCTTGAAAATTCATCAATATCAGAACTTTTAGAAAAGAAAGATGACGAGTTAAGTCCAGAAGAGTTAAAAGCTAAAGAAGTAATTGAAGAGGGGACAGATTCAATTAAAGAAGAGGAATTAGAACGTATCATATCAGGACACAACTTAATAGAAAAATATTATCTTTTACGTGATGAAAAGTTAAAAAATGGTAAAAATGAAAAAGTATTAACACATGATGATATAGAAAAAACAATAGAAGGACTAAACAAAATAGGAATAACAAAAAGTTTTTGCAGTTCCATTAAATATCTTTTAGAACGAAATTTAATAGATCAACAAAAAAGAAAACCAAATGTAATTTTACCAAAAATAAAAAAAGAAAACTCAAAACATTACATAACAGATAAGGAATATAAACAAATAAAAAAAGAGATTTTAAATTACTTTAACCCATATACAGGAGAAGTAAAAGGAAATCCAACTGAAGAAGAAGTTCTTTATTGTGCGCAGTTAATGTTAAAAATTGAAACAGAAAAAGACATTGTTAGAACATTCTTTAGGAAAACAGAGAAAAATTTAGAAAATCCAATAGCCGAAATGTTAAGAAATGAAGAAAAGATAAATTATTATAGGGATAAAGTAATGGTTGAAGAAGAACTAAACACAATGAATGACAGTTTTAAAGAAATATTCATAACAACACCAGAGGACTATGTATTCTGGAAAGATACTATTAATCAGTCATTACAAATAATAAAAGGAAAGTTACCAAAAATGTATGAATATGAATTAAATAAAGCTGCAACAACAGATATAAAACAAAAAACTTTAAAAAAGTAATGTAGAAAGGATAATGAATATGGATTCTGAGAAAGAACAATTTATTAAATTCCTGAAAACAAAAATAGAAAATGATACAGTGCATAATTATTTACAAAAATTTCACAGTATGATAAGTGGAAGTTTTAAAAACGAAATAGAAAATAGATATGAGCAAAATGAATTAAAACAGTTAATAGTTCAGTTATCTAATAATGAAAATATTCCTGTTATTGTAAATAGATTGGATTTATTATCTGATTATATAGAAGATTCATTTCTTCATAAAAATAGAAGAGTAGCATTTTTCTTAGAAGTAATGAAAGATAATATAGAAAAAGGAATTTTAACTGATAACAAATTCATAATTACTGATGTTTATTATATGATTGATGGAGGCTTATCTTATAAAAAAGCTCTAAAAATCCATTTAGGTCTTGAAGATAAATACTTACCACTACTTGAAAAGATGCAAGAGGATTTGTCAGAAAAAGAACAAAAAAGAATTAAAGAGTTAGAAACAGCCTCAGAAATATCAAAAAAAGGTACTCACACAATGAATTTAATAGAAGCACATAAAATAATAGAAAATAATCTCTTTAAAAATAAGAATCTAAAACAAGAAGACATAGAAATAATCATAGAATCTTTATATACAATGGGGATAAATGCAAAACTATCAAAAGAAATAAGGTCATATCTAGAAAAAGAAATAACAAAAAAAGAAGAACCGAAAGCAAAAAAAATAATCTTAAATTTTTCAAAAAAGGAAGAGCCTAGTAAAAAATTAGTTAATGATAGTGAGTACAAAGAAATTAGAAAAGAAATCAAAAAATGTTACGTTGATATTATAAGTAAAGGTTTAGATAATGTATCAAAAGAAGAGATTATGTATTGCGCAAAATTGATGTTAGAAATAGGTACAGATGAACAAGAAATAACGAACTTTTTGACATATATGAATCCAGTATCAGAAAATCCAATCACAAGATATATAGAAGAACTTGATAGGTTAAAATACTATGAACAAAAACTAGGCCTATCAGATTCCATAAAGTTAATGGACGAAGGCTTTGAAGAATTATTTATTACTACAAATGATGATTATGTTTTTTGGAAGAACACAATAAATGAAGAACTAGATAAGTGTTTAGATAAAACAAAGAATCACCACAGTTATGAATTACAAAAAGTAAGAAAATTTAGTCCTAAAAATTTTAAAACTCATTGATTAATATGAGTTTTTTTGTCGCATATATTTTTCATATTTATATTATAGCCATCATATTTTTTTCTAGGAGGAAAAATATGAATGGTCTAACTACAAAAGAAGTAATTGAAAGCAGAAAAAAATATGGCACTAACCAAATTAACTCAAAAGAAAAAAATAGCTTTATAAAACTTTTTATAGAAACATTAGGCGATCCAATTATAAAAATATTATTGATTGCCCTAGCAATTAAAACAATTTTCCTATTCAAGGACTTTGATTGGTTTGAAACTATTGGAATAGTAATTGCCATTTTTGTTGCATCATTAATTTCTACAATTTCAGAATATGGTAGTGAAGCAGCTTTTGAAAGATTACAAGAGGAATCATCAAAAATAAAATGTAAAGTAAAAAGAAAAAACAAAATAGAAGAGGTAAACATAGATGATATTGTAGTAGGTGATCTAGTCTTACTACAATCAGGAGACAAAATCCCAGCAGATGGAATAATAGTTGAAGGAAAAGTCTCAGTAGATGAATCTAGTATGAATGGTGAAGCTAGAGAAAAAGAAAAGACACCATCAAAAGATAATCAAGTATATAGAGGTTGTGTCATTTATTCAGATAATGCATATATGTTAGTAAAAAAAGTTGGTAATGATACATTCTATGGAAAAATGGCAAATGATCTACAAGAAAAGTCACCAGATAGTCCCTTAAAAATAAGACTTAGATCATTAGCCGGAATGATTAGTAAAATCGGTTATGTAGGAGCGGCACTAGTAAGCTTTTCCTATTTGTTTTCAACAATTATTGTGGATAATCACTTTAAATTAGACCTAATAGCTAAAACTTTAACTAATTTTCCACAACTATTTGGACATATACTATATGCCCTTACTCTAAGTGTCACTATTATTGTAGTAGCCGTACCAGAAGGACTTCCTATGATGATAACTTTAGTTTTATCATCAAATATGAAAAGAATGTTAAAGAATAATGTACTAGTAAGAAAAATGGTTGGGATAGAAACTGCAGGAAATCTAAATATTTTATTTACAGACAAAACAGGAACTTTGACTAATGGAAAGTTAGAAGTTATAGGATTTCTAAGTGGTACAATGAGAGAATATAAGACTGAACAAAGTTTATTAAAAGAAGAAGTGTTACATAGACAAATGAAAATAAATTGCCTATATAATAATGAAAGTACCTATGATAATAATCATCGTCCAATAGGAGGTAATATTACCGATAGAGCCATACTTTCGTTTATTACAACAAATCATGAGAAGAAACTAACAATTCAAAAGAAAACCATCTTTAATAGTAAAAATAAGTATTCTAAAGTAACAATCAATAAAATGGACTACATAAAAGGAGCCCCAGAAAAAATATTACCATTATGTACTAACTATTTGTCAGAATCAGGCAGAAGTATTCCATTTCATCTTAAAGAAAGCATCAATAACAAAATCAATGAAATGACAAGAAAGGGTATAAGAGTAATTGCCCTAGCCCAAAAAGAAAGTAGAATTATCGAAAGACTAGATAATTTAACATTTGTAGGAATCCTATTTATAAAAGATGAAATAAGAAAAGAGTCAAAAAAAGGAGTAGATCTAGTAAAAAGTGCAGGAGTACAAATCGTAATGATTACAGGTGATAACAAAGACACAGCTATAAGTATTGGTAAAGAAGTAGGAATTGTCGATAATAAAGATGACATTGTAATAACTAGTACAGAATTAAACAAATTAACAGATAGTCAGGTAAAAGAAATCTTACCAAGACTTAAAATAGTCGCCAGAAGTCTACCTCAAGATAAAACAAGATTAGTAAAACTATCAGAAGAACTCGGTTTAGTTGTTGGTATGACAGGTGATGGAGTAAATGATGCCCCAGCTCTAAAACATGCAGATGTAGGTTTTTCAATGGGAAGTGGTACAGAAGTAGCAAAAGAAGCGAGTGATATTGTTATTCTAGATGACAACTTTCTATCAATTTCAAAAGCAATTCTATTTGGAAGAACAATATTCAAAAGCATAAGAAAGTTTATCATATTTCAATTAACCATCAATCTATGTGCCATAAGTTTATCAATCATAGGACCATTCATAGGAATAGATACACCGGTAACTGTTATCCAAATGTTATGGATAAATATGATCATGGATACACTAGCAGGAATAGCTTTTTCATATGAACCAGCTTTAGAAGGATATATGCATGAAAAACCAAAATCAAAAACAGAACAAATTATGAATGATTATATGTATAAAGAAGTTCTAATTACAGGAATGTACTCCTCAATATTATGTCTTATCTTTTTAAAAAGCGATTTCATCGCCTCATTATATAGAAATGAAACAAAATATTTTATGACTGCTTTCTTTTCACTATTTATTTTCATGGGTATATTTAATAGTTTCAATGCCAGAACAACAAGACTAAATTTACTAGCGAGTATTAGTAAAAATAAAGCGTTTTTATTAGTAATTTCTTTTATAATAATAGTGCAATTATTAATTATATATTATGGAGGAGATCTATTTAGATCATATGGACTATTACCAAAAGAACTAATAGTAACAATTTTAATTTCAATGACTGTAATTCCAATAGATCTTTTAAGAAAAATAGTTTTAAGAAAAAAACAAGAAAACATAGAAATATAAAAAGTAAAAGAACTTCAAATGAAAGTTCTTTTTTGTGATGTAATACTCTTTAATGAAGTAATTATCCATGTTATAATCTAGATATAAAAGTAGAAGTATAGGTGTGGTAAGTATGTATAACAGAAAAGATTTAAAGAAAGAAGCTAGAAAGAATATAAAAAACTGCTATTTCCGTAATGTTATAGTAGTATTTATCTGTACAATTCTATTAGCAGGAGGTTTTAACTATACAACAAAAAATATTTTAAATATCTCAATAAATAATGAAAAAAATAGTAAAATTATTAATAATTCAAAATTAAGTAATGGTGAAATTATAAATGAAATAATAGATAAAGCATATGAAGAAAAAAAGATAGAAAAGAAAATAGAAAGTAAATACACAAATGGAGTTATATCATATCTTATCAACGAGACAACCAAAACAAGATCATTTGCCTTTACCATTTTAAATGGAATTAATAAATTAGTATTTGAAGGTAAAATAAGAACAAGTATTACAATATTTTTAAGTGGTCTATTATTTTTAATATTTAACCTACTATTTATTAATACATTAGAAGTAGGTAAGGCTAGATATTTTCTAGAAGAAAGAAGATATAGAAAAACAAGAATAGAAAGATTAATATTTCCGTATAAAGTAAAGAAAACATTTCATATAGCTTATATCCTATTTATAAAATATGTATATCAATTTCTTTGGAATATTACTATAATTGGTGGGATAATAAAGCACTATGAATATAGTATGATTCCATATCTTTTAGCAGAAAATCCATCGCTCAATAAAAAGGATGTATTTAGATTATCAAAAGAGCTAACAAATGGAAATAAATTAAATTTGTTTTATACAGATTTATCAATGCTTGGTTGGTCAATTTTAAAACTATTTACATTTAATCTAAGTGGAATCTTTTATTCAGATATATATAAAGAAACTCTATATTCAGAAATATACATGAAATTAAGAAATGGTAAGAAAAGAGAAAATAATTTAGAAAATTTATTAAATGATAAAGCTTTGGAAATAGAAGAACCAGTTAATAAAGTATGTCCAGATGATAGATATAAAGGAAAATTTAGAAAGTGGTTAAATAATATAAACTATGATAAAAACTATAGTATTACTACTTATATTTTATTATTCTTTACATTTTCTATATTTGGCTGGGTTTGGGAAGTATTCTTGCATTGTCTTAATACAGGAGAATTTGTTAATAGAGGAACAATGTACGGACCTTGGTTACCAATATATGGATTTGGTGGAGTACTAATCTTAGTTTTATTAAAGAAGTACAGAGATAATCCACGACTACTATTTATTTTAGCATTTGTACTTTGTGGAATTGTAGAATATTTAACTGCTTGGTATTTAGAAACATTTAAACACCTAAGATATTGGGATTATAGTGGTTACTTTTTAAATATACAAGGAAGAATATGCCTAGAAGGATTATTGTTCTTTGGCTTAGGTGGTTGTGGATTTACATACATAATCGCTCCAATATTAGACAATTTATATGAAAAAATAAATCCAAAATTAAAAAATGTACTTTGTATAATACTATTACTATCTTATGGAACAGATTTAGTATATACAAAAATACACCCAAATACAGGTAAAGGGATATCAGAGCCTGTTGTTGAAGAAAAGCTTTATAAAAAAGCATACTAATATTATTGATATCAAATTAGAACAAACAAAAGATATAGGTGGTTAAAGATTATTTATGTAAAAATCATAATAAAAATTGAGAGTGTAGATATTAATAATCAATATGTTCCATAATTTGCTAATATTTTGATGTTTCAGTCATTAATCATACAACAATTTTTATAAAATGATTTGTAAAATAATTAAATAACTACTTGTGATATCCAAATAAGTTCTAATAAGAAGAAAGTAGGGTATTATAGATGAAAAAAGAATTAATAATGATTTTAATAATAAGTTTTATATTAATATTATCATATTTCTTTTCAGAAAGATTTGATATTTTTCATACATTGCCAATAGTAGAGTTGAAAGATAACTTAACAGCGATACACAATAGAAAAGTAACAGATATCTCATATATAAGAAATATAAGATATGGAAAAATAGTTTCTAAAGAGAAAAATATAGATACAAAAACACTAGGTAAAAAGAAAGTCACAATAAAAATAGAAAATAATTATGGTAAGAAAAAAGAATACATCTTCTATATAGAGGTAATAAAACCAGAAAAATAAAAAAACATATTAAAAAGAATATGAGTTTTTTGACATTTAGAAAGATGATACAAAAATATATGGTATATAAAATTAAACAACCATCTTTCTTCACATTTTGTAAAATTGCTTTAACTTTTTGATTTAAAGAGAAAATTAGGTGAAATCAATAATTGTCAACTAAAACTATATAGAAAATGAATTATCTAGACGATGTGACTATCATGTGTTATGATAAAATCAGTTAAATGATAATAAAACCACAAAAAAAGCAACATCTCTGTTACTTAAAATTCTAAATGGCAGGGGATGAGAGAAGCGAACTCCCAACAGTGGTTTTGGAGATTGAACCCAAAATACTGAAGTCCTACCAACTACTAAAATCAAAAATATATTCATTATGGTTACATAATGATCATTTATATAAATTACACTTTTATTATACTAAAATTAACAACCTTATTCAATGGAAATGTTTGGCATTTCTATTATGACCTTGAGACTCAAGGTCAAAAATCGCGGGATTCGCCGGTAAGTGTAGTTAAAAAATAGTCATTTATTTTTCTAAAAGTATATAAATCGAAATTAAAATCAAAACAAAAGAATCGCAAAGGGGTGTGGGGAAAGCGATTCTTTTTTTATTCAAAATATTTGTACACATATGATTAAATATGTTAAAATATCAGCAATCGGAGGGATTTATATGCAAAAAATTTTATGTATAACTATATTCTCAATATTAGAATATATTTTGATAACGTTAGTTACAAATTGTATAAATGTTATTAATTATGAATATGCTACATTAAAATATACTAATTTTAGTTTTTCAACTTCAAAGGATTCACCGATAGGACTAAATATAATTATAAAAATATTCTTTCCCTGCATATATATTATAATATTATCTGGGATTTTATATAACTTAGGATACAATGCTTTAGTTAAAGATATATACATAGTAACAATAATTTACTATATAATTAAGTGGTTTATTTGTTTGATTATTCTAAAAAGAGGATTATTAATTAATTGGAAAGTTGAGATAATTTGTTTTATATTAGCTGGTTTATTGAGTATATTTATTTATAGTATTTTTATTACAAAAACAACGCAAATATTTATATCTATAGAAGAGTTGAGAGATGGTATATGGGTTGGAATTATCACATTTTTTTCTAGTGTAGTACTAAAAGTGATATATAACTATTCAAAACAGAATTCTAAAATGCAGCAACAAAAGATAAAAAATTATATAACTAAATCTTATCAGAAGTTAAATATTAAATATGGACACATAATAAAAACAAAAAGTAAAACTTTAAAAAATCTTACATATGCCATAATGATATATGAAAATTATAATAGACCACCAGTAGTTAGGATTCTTGAATATATGAAATTTTTTATCATAGGAAATGCAACTTTAGGAATAATGCAAGTATCAACAAGTAATTTTATTACAAATGAAGAGTCAGTTATTAAGGGGTATAAAATGATTCAAGATATGTATAAAAAATTTAATAAACTAAAAATTGAAGAAAGATTGAAGAAGGTTATGTTTATGTATAACAAAAGTAATAAATATGTAGAAGAGGTAATGTATATATATTGTATATTAGATGAAATAGGTTAAGTAATTTATATTAAATGGCTTTTAAGTGTGTTAAGTTAAAAATTTACTACTTAATATTATGTTAACAATATATTTACAAGAATAGTTGATTATGATAGCATATAACTAGATATAAGAAAGGAAGTTAATTGTTATGGCTTTAATTAAATGTAATAAATGTGGACAAGAGGTAAGTGAAAAAGCAATACACTGCCCACATTGCGGAACTAAGAAATTTCAAGGAAATGTCAAAAAAGGAAAAAATAATACATTAAGAAAAGTATTGTTTGTAATTTCCATTCTTATAAGTATTATTATTAGTATTTGTGCTTTTATTGTATTGGTAGACAGTATTATTAATATACCAAAGTTAAATTATCCATTAACTTCAATATTACCTATTATTATTTGTTTATTAGCAATATCATTTAGTATAGTGTTTATTATTGGTATGAATAAATATAGAAAAAGAAAAAGTAGTAAAAAGATTTTAATTATTTCGTTAGTTTTATTCACTACTATGCTTATTACGTATTTTATATGTGCTCCAATAAATCACATAATTCAGACTAATAATATTGGCTATAGAAATCAGGGCCTAGAAACGTATTCCGTAAAAGGATTGTCTTATAATGTTCCCAAAAAATGGCGCACTGTTGAAACTGATGGTGGTTATTATCATTATCCTTATGTAGAAAATTCTGATGGACTTTTATATGTTTATACAGAATATGATTTTGGTTATGATGAAACATTGTATGATAATATGGACGAATATTATGAAGAGTTTATTGAGGGAATGAAATCATCAGATTCAACAGGATACTTTAAAATTCTATCACAAGAATCAACAAAGATTATTGAAAAAGACGCTTTTAAATTAAAATATAAGACATTAATAAATGATATTTATTTAGATTGTGAGCAATATATGCTTTTAGACTTGGAAACTAATACAATGTATGTTTTTACATTTGGAATAAAAGATTCAATATCTTCTGATATTCAAAAGGAATTTGATGATATTATAAGTAGTATTAGAGAAAGATAATAATTATTATTATCCAATGAGTGATATGTATGGCAATAATTGAATGTAGTGAATGTGGTAAGGAAATAAGTGATAAATCCAGAAGTTGCATTCATTGTGGTAATCCTATTGAAAGAAAAATAAAGTGTAAAGAGTGTGGAAAAGAATATAACATCAATAATAAAATATGTCCACATTGCGGATATAAAATAAATAAAACAAATGAAAAAATAAAAGAAAATAAAAATAAAGTGAAAAATAGTGATAACTATAGGGCTAATATCATTATTTGCTTTTTAGTCCCAATAATTGGAATTATAATGTTTTGCATTAATAGAAATGAAAAACCAAAAGAAGCATTACATTATTTGATAGCATCATTTATATTACCAATTTTAGTGTCAATTATTGCTGTTTTTTGTATATTGTGTGCTCCTTCAGCACCATCTAATATAAGAGGGAAGTATTATATAACTGATTATGACGAAAATGAGGAAGAATATATAAAATTGAATTGGAATTCTTATGAAAGAAATGTTGTTTTTGATGATACTGAAGAAGATGAAGATTATGATGAAAATGAACATTTATCTGATTCTGCCACCTTTACAGGAGAATATAGCTATGATGAGAATACTCATATTTTAACTCTTTATAGTGAACTTGGCTCTGAATATGATGACATTTATTTAGTTGATGAAAGATCAGCAACAATATGTAACGTATATGATAATGATTATGATTATGATAGCTGTATTTATACCTATAAGAAGCAGTAATTATAAGATTTTTTTAGTATTAGAAATATAAAATAAAAGGACCGCTTTTCCCCACACCTATTTCGATTCTGTCTTTTGATTTTAATTACGATTTATCAATACTTTTAAAAAGAAACGACTATTTTAAAACTACCGCTTTCGGGCGAAGCCCGCGATTTTTGACCTTGAGTCTCAAGGTCATAATAGAAACGTCAAACATTTCCATTGAATAAGGTTGTTAATTTTAGTATAATAAAAGTGTAATTTATATAAATGATCATTATGTAACCATAATGAATATATTTTTGATTTTAGTAGTTGGTAGGACCTCAGTATTTTGGGTTCAATCTCCAAATTATATAAAGACTATACAGAAAACTAATTTTCAGCTATATATTTTATAAGATATTAATCTCATACAGGGGATTAGTTAAATGGTATAATAAAGGTCTCCAAAACTGCTGTTGGGTGTTCGATTGAACAAGCAGGTTATAAATATGAAAAAGACTCAAAGTTTTTGCTTTGGGTCTTTAACTTTTCTAATAATAATTTTATCTTTATAAGTATTTATTTCGACATAATCATGAAAATTAAAGCCAAGTTTTTGTAACCATTTACCTTTTAATAGAATATATGGTTTATTAGTAGAATCTTCATAAACAGATAGTTTTGATAAACACCTGCTTGTTTATCATTTTCTATATTAGAGATTATTGAATGTTTATCGTGTTTAGTTTTAAGATCTTTAGGTGACATATCTACATATATCTTAGTTGTTTCTATATTAGTATGTCCCAAAAGATCACGGAGTGAAAAAGGGTCGACACCATTTATTACAAAATGTGTTGCAAAAGTATGACGAAACTTATGTGGGTTCATTCTTACACCAGGGCCAAATATTTTCTTTGCTTTTCTACTCAACAAGTTATATACCATTTCTGTATTAAGACTTGAACCTAACATAGGTTCGTTAAATTGTCTGTGGAATTTTACAAAAAGCGGTCCTTTTTCTGTTCCTTTTAAAACTTCACGTCTATAAACATTTAATATTCTCTCTGTTTCTTTTGAATAATAGACCGTGCGAAAAGTATTAGTTTTAGTTGCATACACATAAATACTTCTTTCTTGATAGTTAATATCTTCTAGTTTGATGCGCACAAGTTCACTATTACGAACTCCTGTATCTAATAGTATCATTACCATTAATAAATTTCTAAGTTCAGACTTGTAGCGCAAATCAAACGAAGTAATCATCTTTCGCACTTGGTCTATCGTAAAGTAATCTATTTTTTCTTTCTTTACTTTTTTAGGTTTTATATTACGAGCGGGATTAGCAATTAAATAGCCATCTCTTTCTAAATAATTAAAGAAAGCTCTTAGTGCTCTTGCATGGCAATTAAAAGTGTTTATTTTATTTTTGGAATATTTGCTTTCAATATAGTATTTTATTTCTTCGCTAGTTAATAATTCTAAAGTTTGTACTTTTTTAATTTGCACTAAGAACTTTCGAAATGCAGATAGTTTATCTTTATAAAAATGCTTTGTTTCTTCTGCTAATCCACGTTCTTCCATATTCCTAAAAAAGTAGTTTACCGCATCATCATATAATAGATTACTTTGCGTTTGTTGTTTTGTTTCTCCTTATTTGAAAGTTTTAAAAAAGTTTGTTAGTTCATTGATAGTTTGTTCAGTCATATAAATTCTCCTTTTCATATAATTTTTTTGTAATTTATATAACAAAACAACTGTCAAATGAAACAATATAGAAAATGAATTATCTAGACGATGTGACTATCATGTGTTATGATAAAATCAGTTAAATGATAATAATCCACAAAAAAAAGCAACATCTCTGTTACTTAAAATTCTAAATGGCAGGGGATGAGAGAATCGAACTCCCAACAGTGGTTTTGGAGACCATTATTATACCATTTAACTAATCCCCTAAAAAGTTGACAAAAAAAGTATAACATATATAAATGAAAGATTCAAGGGTATTTATTAAATATAAGGAGTGTAATAAATATGAAAAAGAAGGTCAAAAATAAGAAAAAAAGAAAAATGAACAAAAAGGACAAAAGAATAATAACAATTTGTTGTATAATATTTGTCTTATGTATTGCTGGCATTATTGGATACTATCTAATGCTTTCAACACCAGAACCAAAAAAAGCCGCAAAAAAAGAAACATCACAACTAAAAATAGTAGATCAGAATAGTAATCAAAGGCCTATTGCTGTCATGATTGACAATAACGTTGGAAATAATGCACACGAAGGACTACAAGACTCTTATATTAACTATGAAATCATAGTTGAGGGAGGCCTTACTAGAATAATGGCTTTATATAAAGATAAAGATGTGGCAAAAATAGGGCCAGTTCGTAGTTCAAGACATTACTTCCTAGATTTTTCTTCAGAAAGTGATGCTATATACGCACATTATGGCTGGAGTACATATGCCGAAAAAGATATAAAAGCTTTAGGTATAAATAATGTAAATGGACTAACATCAGATTCTGCATATTGGAGAGATAAAACAATAAAAGCACCACATAATGTTTTTACAAGTACAGAAAAAATATATGAAACTGCAAAAAAGATGAATTATAAAACAACAACAAAAGATTGGAAATTATTAAACTATAGTGTTAAAGAAATAACCTTTAAAGATCCAGCAGACGGAGAAGAAGACAATAGATTACTAGCTAATTCAGTTAGTCTTAAATATTCAAATTATCAAACAGTAAGTTACACCTATGATTCAGAAAACAAATACTATTTAAGATCAATGAATGGAAAACCACACACTGACAAGTCAACAGACCAACAACTACACTATAAAAATATCATTGTTGAACAAGTATTTAACAAGTTACTTGACAACGACGGAAGACAAGATTTGGAAACAGAAGGAAATGGTTCAGGCTATTACATTACAAACGGTTATGCCTTACCAATAAAATGGGAAAAAGATACAAGAACATCAAAAACAAAATATACTTATGAAGATGGTACAGAGGTAAAAGTAAATGATGGAAACACCTTTATTCAAATTTTACCCGCTACTCAAACACCAGAAATTAATTAGGAGATGAAAATATGAAAGTAGGAATATTTGGAACAGGTGCCTATGGTATGGCCCTAGCATCTATTATAAATGATAACAACAATGAAATAACTATGTGGACAAAGTTTGAAGATGAAAAAGATAATTTAGAAAAAACAAGAAAAAATGAAGTTTTATTACCAAACTTTAAGTTACCAGAAAATATAAAGTTAACAACTGACATAGAAGAATGTGCAACATCAGCAGAATTACTAATCATTGTTATCCCAGCAGCATTCGTTCGTGACCTAGTGGAAAATCTAAAAAAATATATAACAGATAATCAACATATTTTAATTGCATCTAAAGGAATAGAACAAAAAACAGGATTATTTATTCATCAAATAGTTGATGAAAAGATATCAACAAAAAATTTAGCAGTCATATCAGGACCATCATTTGCTAAAGATATTGTAACTAAAAAACCAATAGGTTTATCGCTAGCTACACAAAGTGAAAAAACAGAAGAAGTAGTAAGAAAAGCACTTGAAAATTCATATGTAAAACTACGATGTACCAAAGACATAGTAGGAACTGAGATATGTGGTTCTATAAAAAATGTTATAGCCCTAGCATCAGGTATGTTAGATGGCCTAAATGCAAACGACTCAACAAGAGCATTGTTACTTACAGAGGCATTACACGATATGGAAGAAATTCTAAATGCCTTTAATGCAGACGAAAAGACAGTACTAAGCTATGCTGGATTTGGAGATTTATTATTAACTTGTACAAGTATAAAAAGTAGAAACTTTTCATTTGGAAAAAAAGTTGGAGAAGGACTTAGTCAAGATGAATTAGAAAAATACCTAAAAGAAACAACAGTAGAAGGATATTACACTTTAGAGTCAATATATCAACTACTAAATGATAAACAAGTAAATATTCCAATTATCAATCTTATTTATGAAATAATAAAAGGAAACAAAACACCTGAATCTTTATTAACATTCTTAATCGAAAAAAAATAATATTTTTTCTACAAAATTATAAGTTTATGGTATACTAACTATATAAGCTAAAGCAAGCTTAAAGAATAGGAGGAGTCTATGGATATTAAAAGATTTGGAAAATCATCAATATTTACATCAATTTTATTATTTTTTCTAGGAATGTTACTAATATTCCAATCAGAAGCTACAATAACTACAATATCTTATATTATAGGAGCTGTTTTAATAGCTGCTGGTGTATTTGCATTAATAAGATATATATCAATCAATACAAAAGGAATCGATGCAACAGACTTAGATATTTTATACGGGATAGTTTCTGTAATACTTGGAATTTTGATAATTACTAATCCTCATGCAATTGCTAGTATTATTCCAATAATATTAGGTATAGCAATTATAATAAACAGCGCATTAAAAATACAATGTGCATTTAATCTAAAAAACGCTAACAATGATATTTGGAAGGCAACAATGATTATTGCTATAATAAGTACTATTTGTGGAGTTGTACTATTATTTAATCCATTTGCTGGTGCAGTATGGATTATGAGAATAGTTGGTGTATTTATCTCAGTTTATGCAGTCTTAGACTTTATATCAACATACATAATAAAGAAAAATGTTGAACAATTTCAAGTTATATTAGACAGTGAAACTGTAGAAGCTGAAATAGTAGAAGAACCAGATGAGAAAACAACAACTAAAAAAACAACACATAAAAAAAAGAAGAGTAGTACTAAGAAAAATAGTAGTAAAACAAATAATAAAAAATCAGAAAAATAGAGGTAAGAAAACATTTCTTACTTTTTTTAATTGAAAAAGAGACATAAAAAAGTTATACTAGTAAACAGAGATGAGGTAGTAATCATGGAAAATCTAGAAATAGGAAAAAAGTACATTATCCACAGCTACAAGCATGATAGTAAGATACATAGAGCATGGGATGAAGCGGTTTTATTAGAAATACATAAAGATTATTTAATATTTGGAAATGAGAAAACAAAAGTAACAGAGTCAGATGGAAGAACATGGCATACAAAAGAACCAGCAGTATTATATTTTTTCAAAGACAAATGGTATAACATAATAGGACAATACAAGAAAGATGGTATCTATTATTACTGTAATATAGCATCACCATATATAATAGAAGACGGTGCTATAAAATATATTGATTATGATTTGGATTTAAGGGTATTTCCAGATGGTTCCTTTAAAGTGCTTGATTGTGGTGAATACAAATATCATAAAAGTCTAATGGGATATTCAAAAACATTAGATATGATTTTAAAAGAGGAATTGTCAGATTTGATTGAACATGCTAGAAACAAGGATCTTGCTTTTAAACCAGGTACTGTTGAACACTACTATGAAATATATAAGGATAAAAAAATGTGTAAATGATGCTTTATGAAATAAGCATTTTTTTTGTATTAAGATAAAAAATGAAAAATTTTCAAAAAAATGAAAAAAGTTATTGACTTTATAAAATATAATTGATATATTAGTGAAGCAACTTGCAAAAAAAGTCGAAAATAAATTGAATTTAAATAAAAAAAGTTAAATTTGTTATTGACATATTAAAGCAAAGTTGATATATTATTAATGCAACTTGAAAAGTTGTAAAGAAATGATCTTTGAAAACTAAGCAAAACGTCAATTTTGAGTAGCTAGGAAAATAAGAAAAAAATAAACAAACTAAAATAAATTTTTATTGAGAGTTTGATCCTGGCTCAGGATGAACGCTGGCGGCATGCCTAAGACATGCAAGTCGAACGAGACGGCCCAATGAAGTGGAGTGCTTGCACAAAGCGGACTTGGATCACCGTCTAGTGGCGCAAGGGTGAGTAACGCGTAGGTAATCTGCCTTTGAGTCTGGAATAACAGTTAGAAATGATTGCTAATGCCGGATTATATATAGAATGATACGTCTATCTATATTAAAAGGAGCCTTTAAAGCTTCGCTTGAAGATGAGCCTGCGTCGTATTAGCTA
>OGQT01001572.1_pt1 | contig 17869 bp, 17 predicted proteins | sample 1553261 | NCBI WGS metagenome assembly OGQT01 (sample SAMEA2579992, study PRJEB22360) | human gut metagenome | biome: human gut; feature: human-associated habitat; material: faeces | place: Denmark | collected 2008/2010
TTTGGCTCAAGCCCAACCTTTTACAATGTCACAGTTCCTATGTGGTTACTGACCCAAAGGGTTATAATTATCAAGGATAAAGCAAAGATGCGTTTACAAAGTTAGAAAAATATCGTATCTTTGTTACATATCGTGTTCCCACTAAAAATAAAAGAAGGTGAAACTATGGCGAAATCCAACCAAGGAAAAATCACGGCACTGTACGAAAGGCTTTCCAGAGATGATGAACTGCAAGGTGAATCTAACAGCATTCTGAATCATGATGTAATGTATAGAGGGTGGATTACACCAAAAAACATTACATCATGACTGGCGGCTCATTTGTGGCGAATGAAAAGACAGTTATGATAAAGGAGGGATGCCCTCAAACCTACCGTAACTGTCAACCACATTCCCACGAAAGGAGCCTTGTATGGAACTGACTTACACCAAATGCGGCGACTATCTCATTCCTGACCTTGTGTTATCGGATACCAAAGAGTACCATATCGGGAAATATGGCCGGTTGCGCCGTGCCTACTTAAAAGAACACCGGCCCATTCTGTATACCGATCTCATTGTCACTGAAAAGTTGTTTCCCCACTTGGAGGAAATCGACATCGCCTGTCGGGAGCGACTGGAAATCATTGAAAAAGCCATGATGCAGCAAGAGGGTGTCACGGAAACCCTGAAAACTGCCGACCAGATAGCATGGGTGCGCTCCATGAACTCCATCCACAACAGGGCCGAGGAAATCGTCCTGGCTGAGCTGGTCTACTGTTGAGGGAGGGAACGCAATGATTTTGGAAGCCATGTATAACGGGGAGTTTTATCCCTGTGAAACCGTTGTTCCCACGTCCCCGGAATACCGCAAGGCAGTCCAAACCTGTGCGGCGTTGATGGAGCAGTTATCCCAGCGGCTCAGCAAAGAGGACTATGCTCTGGTGGAAGAACTCCGGGCGCAGAACGCTATCGCTCAGTGCGAGGAAAGTGAGAGCCATTTCAAGTATGGCTTTTCGGCGGGGCTGATTGTCCAGCAGGAAGCCCATGAACAGCTGCAAAACAAGAAATAAGCGATTGCCGAAAAAGCCCACGCAGCCGGAAAGAGAACCGGTGGCGTGGGCTTTCTGCGTATATGGTTATTCTGTCAGATCATCCGAAGTTTCCGCAACCAGCCGGTCAAAATCGCTCTGATAGGTCCTGTCCTGCAATACCCGGAACTTTTCAAACTCTTTCTCGGCAAAGGCTTTGGCGATGGCGGCAGTCACCTTACCCTTATCATGCAGAATATCTTCCTCATTGAACTGTAAAAATGCGTCAAGCCGCTTGACCCAATCGGCCATATACATGACATTACCCCGGCGAGCCTGCCGTTCCGCATAGTCCAGGTACATGGTGACGATCTCGTTCAGATTTCGCATTTCCGTTTCGTTCAGATAGTTTTTAGCGACGGTGACATCGGATTTGCGGATGCGGCCCTTGGGGGCGTTTTTCCATGTGGTCAGGCCCATGTTGGGCTTGGTGCTGTCGGCACGGCCATATACGATCTCAGCGGCGGTATGATGGGTGACCGCATAGTGGAGCTTGTTCTGCACCGTGGCGAAAAACTCCTTTGTGATGGGGCTTTCCACATCGTAGTCGGCGCTGCACTGGGAATAGATGTCCGTGATTTTCTGGTAAAATCTTCTCTCGCTGGCCCGGATGTCCCGGATACGCTCCAGCTGTTCCTCGAAATAATCCTTGCCGAAAAAGTTCTCCGGCTCCCGCAGCCGTGCGTCATCCATCACATAGCCTTTGATGATGAACTCTTTCAACACCCTGTTTGCCCAAATGCGGAACATGGTCGCCTTTTTGGAGTTCACCCGATACCCCACAGCGATGATGGCGTCCAGATTATAATAGTTGGTCTGATACCGTTTCCCGTCCGCCGCAGTTGTTTCCATTTTGGAAACAACTGAATCCTCGCTCAGTTCGCCGGATTCAAAGATATTTTTCAGGTGCTTGGAAATGGCCGCTTTCTGTACCTCGAACAGTTCTGCCATTTTTGCCTGTGTCAGCCAGAGGTTTTCCTGAAAGAGCAGGATTTCCACCCGCACTTCTCCGTTTTCGGTCTTGTAAAAGAGGATTTCTCTGGTTTCATACGGGGTCAGTCCCTGTTCCTCACTCATTCCTCGTCACCTCCATCCGTCCGGTTCTTTCCCCGGCTCTTATAGACATTGTACTGATTTTTGCACCTTGGGCTGCAAAAGGCGGCGTTGGACCGGCTGCCCAGGAACACCTTCTGGCAGTGCTTGCACAGGCGCAGGGGCTGGTCACCGTCCACCAGCATGAAGCTGAACATCATCTGGATACCCAGCAGCAGGGAGTGAAAGTCCCAATAGATGGTGGGCTTATCCAACAGCTCAATGTGGTAGCTGGGGGCGATCCCACCAAATGCGGCCATGGCCTTGCGGTACAGTCCCCGTGTGTCCTCGTCGATGGAATCATAGTCATTGTAGTACAAAATGGCGGTGGTCAGCGTAAAGGCCCAATCCTTAAACTGCTGGGCAACCCAGTCATAGGGTTCCGCATATTCCCGCTGGAAGCTCATGTTCTTCGCCATCGGCTCGTCCATGAAGGTCATGGTCAAGGCAACCATCGTCCGGTCACCGGACACATTCCATGTGGATTCAATGCCCTTTTTCACCAAGTCCAGCTGGTCAAAGGGGTAAAACAGGGACAGGTATTTGTCTGTCGCCATGGATTCTTCCTTGATGAAGTGGTTTTTCGGCAGGTACACCGCCTCATAGTCCATAAAGGACGGCGTGGTGGGCAGGGCGGTCATCAGCCCCAGCAGGCCGTACCGGGTGATAAACTCCATTATCGCCTTTTCCACTTCTGCTTCCGGCTTGCGTCCCATCATCAGCATCCCTACATTCAGGGCATCCAGCACAATGTTGGGGACCTCTTTCAGCGGATTGTAGACATCCGGCTTTGCACTCTTGCCGGGGGTGATGTACCGCTTGCCATCTTCCGCTGTTTTCAGCTCATAGTAATCGTACCGCACCCAATGGGAACGGGACTGTTCAAACAAATTTTTCATCATACACGCCCTTTCTCCTTAATCGTCCCAATTATCAGGGGCGGTTTTTCTTTTTTCTGCGCTTGGTCTTGTTCTCCCGCCGGATCACGGCATCCTTGCCCTGTTTCCTTGCGATTTTCGAGTATTCCTCCAAAAACTGACATTCCCGCAAGGTCAAGCTGCCGCCATGCTCCTGTTTGCCGCACAGATGGTCATACATCTGGCGTTGCAATTTCTTATGGATGGTTTTCCGCAGCTTGCGGATGTTGCGGTCAGACTGCCCACGGATAGCGGCAAGCCGGGTGGTGCTGTACAGGCGCAAAGAGAGGAAATACAGAACTTCCTTATGTTCCTCGCTTAATTCCTCCACCATGCGGGATATAAAGGTGTCAGCGGTCAGGTTGTGCATCTCATAGGGGCAGTCAAACAGGATGTCCAGAAAGTTTCCGGCCATCAGCTGCCGGTATGCGGGATTGTTCATCCATCGGGGAATGAGCTTCGGTTCCGGCACCGCCTGATATTCCAGCGGCACATCCCCACGGAGATTTTCATGGTCCCGCTCCCGGCGCTCCCGGTTCCGGTCCAGCTTGTTCCATTCCTCCACCACGACCCGGAAATCCTTCTCCGTGCGGGCCGCTTCCTCCAGCCGCCGTATGGCCTCGGCCCGCAGCTCCCGTTTCAGCCGCTTATCGCTGACCGGGGCGGCTTCTTCTTCCTCGTCCTCCAGCTCCGCTTCATAGTCGATGGGATGCTCGTCCTGCTCCAGCTCATTTTCCAGCTCAGCCAGACGTTCTTCCGCAAGCGCCTGTTCCAGCGTTTCCTCCGCCCCAGCGCCTGTCCCATCGTCCCATCCGGTGAAGCCACCCTCGGTATCCAGAAGCTCGTCATCAGACAGATACGCCATGACCCCACCTCTTTTCAAAAAATATTTTGCGATTTTTCAAAAATGGTTCCGTTTTGCACCCCGGATTTCTCCTATTAGTGAAAGAGTAATCTAAAAACAAGTTACTTAGGTTACATTTGCTCATTCACACAGGAGAAAGGAGGCACACGCCATGTTCAGGTTTGACACAAAAAAGAAGTAACACAATCGCAGGTTACAAACAACGGAACTATAACAACAGTATACACCGGATACGCTGAAAGCGCAAGAAAGAGAGGTTCTATGGCAGATAAAAATGCCGTGTTTCTGACCCGGCACATTGGCAACACCACCTATAAAGTTCGTGTCTACCTCAGCGAAACCGCCGAGGAAACGATGGAAGATAAAATTCTGCGGCTGATCCGCAATGACGGGCTGGCAAACCAGCCGGAATGTGGTATAATGGAACTGCCACAAATGAGCCGTCCGTCTGAAAGGAGCGCCTGATATGGCAAACAGACAGACGGAAGAAAAAATCACTGCGCTCTATGAGCGCCTGTCCCGTGACGATGACCTCACGGGTGACTCGAACTCCATTCTGAACCAGAAACGGTATCTCGAAAGCTATGCAGCACAGCGGGGTTACACCAATATCGTCCACTACACAGACGATGGGTGGTCCGGCGGCAACTTTGACCGTCCCGCATGGAAGCGCCTTGTGGCGGACATCGAGGCGGGAAAGGTGGCCCACCTGCTGTGTAAGGACCTAAGTCGGATTGGCAGAAACTACTTGCAAACCGGCTTTTACACCGAGGTAATGTTCCGACAGAATGGGGTTCATTTTGTTGCTGTCGCCAATAACATTGACAGCGAGGAACAGGACAGCGGCGAGTTTGCACCCTTTCTCAATATCATGAACGAATGGTATCTGCGTGACCAGTCCAAAAAGGTTTCGGCAGCATACCGTGTCAAGGGCAAGGCGGGCAAGCCCACCACCAACAACGCCATCTATGGCTACAAAAAAGACCCGGAGGACAAGGACCACTGGCTGGGGGGCGAGGGAGACGCCGCCGCGGGGGGGGGGCGCTTACCTCGGTCTTAGGATGCCGCTGCCGTGGTGCGGCGGATCTTCCGGCTTGCGGTGGAGGGGCACGGCCCCCATGAGATCGCCAAGATACTCACACAGGAAAAGGTGGAGTGCCCCGCCTATTATCTGGCCCGCAACGGCAGAGGCAGCCGGAAAAACACCGTGGACACCAGCCGCCCCTATGACTGGTACGGTTTTACGGTCAGCTCCATGCTGACTAAGCCGGAGTATATGGGGCATACCGTCAATTTCCGTTCTTCCAAGAAGTCCTATCGGGATAAGCGGGTAAAAAATGACCCGTCCGACTGGCTGATTTTTGAGAACACCCACGAGGCCATTCTTGACCCGGAAACCTGGCAGCTGGCCCAGCAGGTGAAGCGGACGGTGCGCCGGACAGATACCACCGGCGTCGCCAATCCCCTGACCGGCCTTGTGTTCTGTGCCGACTGTGGAGCCAAGATGTATAATCACCGGGGCAAGCGCAAAAAGGACGGGCGGGAGTATGGAACCGACTTCTATAACTGCTCTACCTACACCCTGACCTTTGAGCGTGAAACCCAGATGTGTTTTTCTCACACGGTCAGCACTAAGGCTCTGAATGCTCTAATTCTGGAAACCATCCGCACCACTGCCAGCTATGCCATCCAGAACAAGGAGGAATTTATTCAGAAGGTTCGCAGCATATCACAGGTTCGCCAGCAGGAAGCGGCCAAGGAGCTGAAACGCAAGGTCGCCAAAGAGCGCAAACGCAGCGCCGAGCTGGATGTGCTGATTAAAAAGCTGTATGAAACCTATGCCATGGGCAAATTGGAGGAAAAACGGTTCGAGCTGCTGTGTGCAGAGTATGAAAAGGAACAGGCGGAGCTGGAACAGCTGCTTGCCTCCGAGCAGGCACAGTTGGACCAATTTCACGAGGATACAGACCGTGCCAGCCACTTTCTGGCGCTGGCACAGAAATATACGGATTTCACCGAGCTGACCGCCCCCATGATCCATGAATTTGTGGAGAAAATTCTGGTTCATGCCCCGGACAGAAGCACCGGAGAACGGGTGCAGGAAATTGAGATTTATCTGAACTTTATCGGGAAATTTGAAGTGCCCATGCCCGAACCCACCGAGGAAGAACTGGCTGCGGAGGAAAAGCGCCGCCAGAAGCGCATCCGTGACCATGAAAAATACCTGCGCCAGAAGGAGCGCAAACAGAAGATTGCCGAGGGGCTGATCGTTCCGGGCGAACCGTATCAGCTGGTGTGCCAGTGCTGCGGAGAGCCGTTCCAGTCTGTCCGCCCCAACGCTAAATTTTGCAAACCCGCCTGCCGGGAGAAGTTCTACCGGCAGGAAAAGCGGAAAGCCAAAGAAACAGAAACATCACAAACTGCATAAGGACTGCGGCCTGCCCAAAGAAAACGGGCGGGCCGCTTTTTTATGCCCTGAAACGGAGGGACTTTTTATGACACTCTTTGAACTGGTAAAACAGAATATTTGTGTGCCGGATGCGGCGGAACATTATGGGTTGCAAGTCAACCGAAACGGGATGTGCAGCTGCCCGTTCCATGAGGACCGGCACCCCAGCATGAAGCTGAATGAACGGTATTTTTACTGCTTCGGCTGCGGGGTCACCGGCGATGTAATCGACCTTGTGGCGAGGTTATTTGACCTGAGCAGTTACGAAGCAGCGCAGAAGCTGGCACAGGATTTTGGGATTGGCCCGGACAAGCCGCCTGCGGCAGCTGCCCTGCCCAAACCGGAGCGTCCCCTGCTGAAAGCATACCGGCAGGAGCAAGTGCGCTGCCTGCGGGTGCTGTGTGATTATCTGCATATTCTGGAAGTTTGGAAACAGAACTACGCCCCATCCAATCCAGATGACAGTTTAGATGACCGGTTTGTGGAAGCCTGCCAGATGCTGGACTATGTGGAGTATCTGGCGGATTTGCTCATTGCCGCCGAACTGGAACAGCGGGTGAAAATCGTGGAAATGCTGAACAAGGATGGCCTGATCGCTGGTTTGGAGGAACGGCTGGACAGGCTGAAAAAGGAGGACGACGCCCATGAAAAACAAAGCGCAGCTTGACGGGATGCCCGTCTGGTTCGATGGAAAAAGCATCAACGAAGCCCTGTTCTGCGAGGAGTTCTTGCAGACGCACAAGATCATCTTTACAAACGGGGCTTTTTTCACGCCCGAAGGCCGTGTAACCGATGAGCTGCCTTTGCGGGGAGAGATTTTTGAGGAGCTGAAATGCTGTGCGGTCAGCAACATTCCCCGCAAAATCAGCAACATTGTGGAGTTGATGAAGCTGGCGGCGCTGGTGGAGGATTTTCCCCCGGAGCCGGACCGGATTCACCTTTCCAACGGGACACTTTTTCTGGATGGGACCTTTGCGAAGGGAAAGCCGGAAATCGTCCGCAACCGTTTCCCCGTGGCCTACAACCCCAACGCTCCGAAACCTGTCCTCTGGCTGCAATTTCTGGATAGCCTGCTCTACCCGGAGGACATCCCAACCTTGCAGGAATATATCGGCTACTGCCTGATCCCCAGCAATAAGGGACAGCGGATGATGGTGATTAAGGGCAGCGGCGGCGAGGGAAAGTCACAGATCGGCGCTGTGCTGGGAACTTTGTTCGGCTCCAACATGAAGGACGGCAGCATCGGGAAAATATCCGAGAACCGATTTGCCCGTGCTGACCTGGAGCATATCCTCCTGTGCGTGGATGATGATATGCGGATGGAAGCCCTGCGCCAGACCAACTATGTAAAATCCATCGTCACCGCCCAGGGCAAGATGGATTTAGAGCGTAAGGGCAAGCAGAGCTATCAGGGATGGATGTGCGCCCGGCTGCTGGCCTTCTCCAACGGAGATTTGCAGGCCCTGTTTGACCGGAGCGACGGATTTTATCGCCGCCAGCTGGTGCTAACCACGAAAGAAAAACCGGCTGGCCGTGTGGATGATCCTGACCTTGCCGAGAAGATGAAGGCCGAGGTGGAGGGCATTCTGCTGTGGGCTTTTGAGGGATTGCAGCGGCTGGCCGCTAATAACTTCAAGTTCACCGAAAGTGACCGCACCAGAGGGAACCGGGAGGCCGTCAAACGGGACAACAACAATGTGTATGATTTTCTGGATTCTGACGGGTATGTTCGTCTGAAAGCCGATCTATCTGCCAGTTCCAAAGAGCTGTACGAAGCATACCAGATTTACTGCACCGAGAACAACCTGCCTGCCCTGAAACCCCGCAGCTTCAGCGAAGCTCTGATTGCCTGCCAAAGCCGCTACAATCTGGAATACTGCAACAATGTGACCAACGCAGCCGGACGGCGGGTGCGTGGCTTTCTGGGGATTGAGGTACTGGTGAGAAATCATATATCAGTGTTTTCCGGTGATTCGATGCGTACGTACGTACCGGAAGATGTGCCGGAGGAATGGCGGCGCTGAATCGTGTACGTACGTACGCTTTGATTGACCCTTGTTCTCCCTTTTACAGCAATTCGGCGGCTATGGCAGTCAGAATCACCGGTCAAATCCCCATGCTAAATCAAGGCAAGTGGAAATCGAGAAGTATTTGACGGTTGGAAGAAATCATTTTGCGAAACCGCGCTTCTCGCCCCGGTGAACCGAGTGCATGGAATTATGGGGAAATGCACGGTTTCAAGCCAAGTCACACGAAACGGAAAAGTCGGAAAGTGCGACCTATGGACAGGACATCACACCAGCGATTCTGAACGGATTTGGTGACAAGGGGATTTTTCACGACACAGCGAAGCGGTTATGCCAGAGGGCGTGCCAGCTTCGCTTTTTTATCAAGTAAATTTAGGAGGATTTTTGGTGATGACGGTACGCAACGAAATCAAGGCACAAATCATCCGGGCGGGATATACCATGCAGGAGCTGGTTGACCGGCTCCACGAGGAATACGGCTGGTCGGACAGTGTTTCCAACCTGTCCGCCAAGCTCCAGCGGGAATCTATTCGCTATAAGGAGGTTGTGGAGCTTGCCGATGTGCTGGGCTATGACCTGATCTGGCAGAAACGGAGGTAAACCTATGACAAGTGAAGAAAAGAAACTGTTGCAGGCAAAGCACCGCTTGGAGGAAGCCCAGGCACGGGACCGGGTGAAGGAGCGAAAAGCACGGACAAGGCGGCTCATTCAGGAGGGCGCTGTGCTGGAAAAAGTGCTGCCGGAAGTACAGACGGTAGGGCTTGATAATCTGGAAGAATACCTGCGGCGAAAGCTGACAGGACACGATTGAAAACGGCTGGGAGGTCTCCGGGAAACCGGGGGCCTCCCTCTTTTTTATCCCGAAGGGCGCACTTACTCACCACCTGCTAAAGCAGGCGGTGGTAGCCCTCCCGTTGGTCGGGCACGTGCGCTCTCCGAGGGGGATTGCGGCTCCTGCGGGAGCCGCTGGACAAGGCTGCATTTTTGCCAAACTGCCAGCCTTGTCCACGCAGTCGGCGCAGGGGTTTCCGTTTTGGAAGCCCCTGTTCATGGGGTGGTATATTGCCACCCCATCCCGCCGCCTGCCTGCGTCAACCTGCCACCGGCAGCTTGACACAGATACAGGGATGGGACGATTCGTTCCACCCCTGTTGGTGGTGCGTCGCATTTTACGACGTACTGAATGAAAAAAAGGGTGCCCTGTTTCGGGGCACCCCTTTCAGAAAGGACAAGGTGATTTATGGCGATTTATCATTTGGAGGCCAAGATGGTCAGCCGTGGAGCTGGACGCTCCGCCGTGGCTGCTGCGGCCTATCTGAGCTGTTCCCGGATACTCAACGAGTACGACGGGGTGCAGCACGACTACACCCGTAAACAGGGCCTTGGGTGGCGGCAGGTTTTTCTGCCAGCCACCGCCCCCGCAGAGTGGCAAGATCGGGAAATCCTGTGGAATGCCGTGGAGGAAACCGAAACCGCAAAGGACAGCCGCCTTGCCCGTGAATTTGTGGCGGCGCTGCCCATAGAACTGAGCCGGGAGGAACAAATCCAGCTCCTGCAAGATTTCATCAAGGAGCAATTTGTGGCAGACGGAATGTGCGCCGATGCTGCCATCCATGACCCATATCCTCCCGGACACAATCCCCATGCCCATATTCTGCTGACGGTGCGCCCACTGGATGAAAAGGGGAAATGGCAGTACAAGACCGAGAAAGAATATCTCTGCGTCAAAGACGGCGAGGAACGGGGCTTCACCGCTGCTGAGTTCAAACAGGCACAGGGCGATGGCTGGGAGAAGCAGTATCAGTACAAGGTGGGCAAAAAGAAGGTGTATATGACCCCGTCCGCAGCGCAGGCGCAGGGCTATGAACGGGTGTCCAAGTACCCTAAAAGCACCAAATTTGGCAGACAGAACCCCATCACGGAACGATGGAACAGCGACGAGCAGCTTGTCCTGTGGCGGGCTGCATGGGCGGATGAGGCAAACCGCCATCTGGAGTGCACCGGGCACGAAGAACGCATCGACCACCGCAGCCATGCTGAGCGTGGCCTGTTGGAGCGGCCTACGGTCCATGAAGGTGTGGTCGCCAGAGCCATGGAGAAAAAGGGCATTATCTCTGACCGGTGCGAACTGAACCGGCAGATCAAGGCCGACAATGCCCTGCTCCGGGAACTGAGAGGACAGGTCAAAAAGCTGGCGCAGGCAGTTAAAAGCACCCTACCGGCGCTTGCCGAGGCCATGGAAAATCTGCGAAAAAATCTGTTGCTATTCTGCTATCAGCTGGGGTATCTCCGCAAAGGCAAGGAGCGTCTGAACACTTCACTGAATACCCTGCGCCCTGCCCTCACACAGTACAACCAGCTGGCAAAGGACATTCGGGATAAGACAAAAGAGCGCCGCAGCCTGCTTACCGAGAAAAAGGCGCTCTCTGCTGTCCATGTATTTCGACACCGGGAGCTGGCGGCTAAGATAGCGGTTCTGACAGAGGATTTGGAGGAACTGCGTTCGGAGAAAAATATGCTTTTGGCATCGCTGGCATATACCGAGGAAGATGCCGCCGATAAATTTCCTAAAGACATTGCCGCCATGGAGCAGAGCCTGAAACGGCTGGAAGAACAGGAACAGAAGCATTCTGCCGAGCTGGACGCTGCCCTGACTGAGTATGCCGGGCTTCGGGAGCAGGCACAGGGCTTTGACCTGGTGCAGCTCTATGAAGCAAGACAGGCCATTCGTCCCAACAAGGAACAGGAAGCGGAGAATCGGGCACAGCAAGTTTACGGCGAGAAGTACAACCCTCTGCTGATGTTTGACAGCAAAAAGGCGGTTTCCCGGATGCTACATGAAGATATGGAGCGGCAGGCTGTGCGGCGAATGGTGCGTCAGGCGCAGAAGGAGCAGCAGATATGGCATAATAAAAAAGATAAAGAGCGAGACCGATAATGGTTCGTGCATTGCCTCGATATAGTTGCTGCGATAAACAGGAGATAACTCTTAAAAAAGAATTTATACCAAAGATACGATAAAGGCCAAAATGCCCGAAACAAAAGGGTTTTCTGGATTTTTTACGTTTGTTCCCAGCAATGTGCTTCTATATATTGATGTTGATATCGCTCTTTATGCTATATATAGTGTGTTTCAAGGCTTGTAAAACCCGTATTCCTTGTATCTTGACAATTGACAAAAAGTGCTATATTATTAGGAAAGAGAAAATAGATGAGGAAGGAGGGAATCTTATGATTCGTATTGGTTCTGACGCATACGAAGCTCTGCTGGGTAACATCGGCAAGGAGGCACTTTCGTACGCTGCTTCTTGCATTGGTCAGTGCACTGGTTGTATGTGCAACTGTCGGTGTTCTTGCTCTGGTGGTTGTGTTTCTGATTTTGAATGGGAGGTAATTTGAGATGAGTGCTAATAATGCTCAGTATATGCAGCTCTTTGGTATGATTTGCAACGAGGCTGTTGTAATGGCCCGCTGTGCTTGCGTGGCCTGTAATTCCTGCACTTGTGCATGCTCTTGCCGTGCGGTTCCTGAAACGGGGGAAATCGAATGGTAAATATATCTCGGTTTACCCATTCCTATGATTTGGGAGATGCAGTTGCACTCTACCATTCATTGAGAATGAAACCGGTGTATTTATCTAAAGACGCATTTGAGGGCTTGCAGGCATGGCTTGCAAGCCCTTTTTGTGACAAAATAGAAAATGCTCCGGAAAGAATCTACACAGAAGTTCAAGAACTCGCTAAGTTCAAGATACTTACTCGAGATGAGAATGAGGATGATAGGGTTCTGCAATTTGTGAGATCCAAAATTCCATCTCCTGCTGTTAATGTATGCTATATGATCTTGAGCGAGCAGTGCAATTTGGCTTGCAAATATTGCTTTCTTGGAAATAATGATTGCGCCAAACGAAGTAATTTTTTAATGGAAAATATGTCTGCCGAAACCGCAGATAAAGCCATCAACTTTTTTATCCGCCAAATTAAAGCATCCGGTTTAGATGTGGAAGAGAATAAACCGGTTTTAATTTTCTATGGTGGAGAACCCATGGTTAATTTTGAGATATTGGAGTATGCTGCTACGAGAATCAACGAGCTTCGTGAGAAAGAACAGTGTATTCGAAATATTGAAATGTCGATGGTAACAAATGGCTTGCTTCTTAATGAAGAGAAGGTTCGCAGACTTCATGAGCTTGGTGTTGCAATCGCAATTTCTATTGATGGTTTTACAGAAGAAGCAAATAGTATGCGGGTAGATGTTGCAGGGAAACCTGTTTTCTCTCGGATTCTAGAGAAGCTTGATATGTGCAAAGCAATGGGAGTTGATGTCTCTCTCTCCGTCACTTTGAGCGAAGAAACCATTAAAAACACGAAGGATATTTTGAAATTGGTTGACACTTATGGTGTTAAAGCCTTTGGGTTTAACATTATGATGTCGAGCGATACCTTTGTCCTTCCCCAAAGCTATAATGAGGCCGCAGCTCAGTTTATCATTGATGAGTTTATTGAACTGCGAGAGCGCGGAATATATGAAGATCGTATGATGCGCAAGTTAAAATCTTTTTCTAAGGCTCAAGTCTATTTTTCTGATTGCGCTGCAACTACTGGTGGGCAGATTGTGATTGCTCCAAATGGTCAAGTAGGAATATGCCATGGATGTCTTCACAACAAGCAATACTTTGTGGCACATATTGATGATGACGACTTTGTTGCTGTAAAGGACAAAAATTTTATTGAGTGGTCTCAATTAACTCCTATTAATCACGAAGAGTGTATGGAATGTCCGGCTTTAGGCATCTGCGGTGGAGGCTGTCCTATTAATGCAATGCACCTTAAGCCTGGGAATACGATTCATTCTATTGATGAAAGATTTTGTGTCCATTCCAAAAAGACCTTGGAGTTTTTTATTAGAGATTTGTACCGCATTATTGTAAGCGAGCAAACAAGCGACTGATACGTCAATTGGATACTTTTTGTCGGCGAAAGCCGCTTTAGTGGTGGCTGCACTTTTAGAAGGCAGCCACCACTTGTTTTTTAATTGGACATGAGTAAACTGTATATACACTTCTAAATGTTGAGGGGGTTGAGCATGAATAATTTAATCAGTATCTGGGGTATTGAAACAAATAATTTAAAGAATATTGACATTCAACTTGCGTGCAATGGGATAAATCTTATTGTTGGCCCCTCAGGCAGTGGAAAATCCTCTCTGGCTTACGACACAATTGCCCAAATAGGGCAGCACGAATTTATGTCCATGTTTGCAGACGATGTTTCTGAGCCTACCTATCGTATAAAAGGGCATAAAAATATGGTGCCAGCGGTTCCTATTAAACAATCAAATTTTAATAATAATATACGTTCAACAATTGGGACTTATTTTGGAATCAATAGAAGTATTATCTTGATTTATTCTGCTGTTTTAGGCTTACCTGAAGATTTTTTCGTGCTTAACAAAGAGGAGAATCTTTGCGAAAATTGTCATGGCATAGGCACTGTAAAAGTACTTGATCCAAACAGAGTTATTAATTATGATGTGCCATTATGCAAAAACCCTATTCGGTGTTGGAGCCGTTACAAGGACTTCTATGCTCAAATAATCCAACAGTTTTGCGAGGATAATGGAATAGATAGCAAGAAAACCTTCCGCCAACTTTCAGCTGACGAAAAGCATTGTATTCTCTATGGTGAAAGCGAAAAAAAATATTCTGTTCGGTATAAAAAGAGTTCCGGATTTTCAAGAAGAAGCACTCGGTACTTTGGGATTATGACCGAAAAACCCATGATGGCAAAATTTATACCTTCTCCGCAATATTTTTCGGATATCACATGTGAATATTGTCACGGAAAAAAATACTCATCTCAATATGGTCAATACAAACTTCTTGGCGTATCTATTGGCGACTTTATGATGATGCCATTTGTGCAACTTCAACACCACATCAAAAGAATGATATCCACAATAGTAGATAGCAACTTAACATTTGCATTAAATAATATAAATAAGTTTGTCCAAAAAGCTGTTGAACTAAATTTAGGGCATTTGTGCTTTCATAGATCAATTCCTACTCTTTCGGGGGGCGAGCTTCAACGATTAAGAATGGTTCAAGTGCTAAATACGCAATTATCTAATTTACTGTTGGTTTTGGATGAGCCATTAGCCGGATTGTCTGGCAGAGAAAAAGCTTCAGTCTATAATTGTATTACAGCTTTATCTGAAAAACACACTGTAGTAGTTGTTGATCATAGTGATGTTTTTGCGGATAGTGCAAGAATAATTATTGCATTAGGCGAGAAAGGTGGATCATTAGGTGGGCATCTTATTGATGCAAATAGCTATTTAGAAAAGCAACGGATTGTAAATAAAATGGAAGTCGCACCCGCGAAGGAAAACATTCATGTTTTAATAAACAACTCAATATATGCATATAGCGGCGTAGATATTAAGATTGGAAAAGGCTGTCTGAATCTAATTACCGGTCATTCCGGAGTTGGAAAATCCACTTTATTACGTGAATATTTCCCGCAGTATTTTGAGCAATACTTATACATTAATCAGAAACCCTTATTGGGCAATAAAAATTCTTCTGTTGCCACAGCTTTGGGAGTTTTTGTAAGGATTTCGACTTTATTTGCGAATAAGCACAAAAAAGATAGACGATTTTTTTCTAATTTAACTGGGTGTGAAGGAATGTGTCCAGTTTGCATGGGAGCCGGATATGTAGAATTTGGGACAGGATATGATGCCAAAATACAACTCCAATGCAAAGAATGTAATGGCACAGGGTTCAATAAAATACTTCAAAAATACAAGCTCAATGGCAAAAGCATATTCGATGTTTGGAATATGACAATTGATGAAGCAAAAGAGTTTTTTTCCCATTTAGACGATAAAATATCACACTCCTTAGAAGAAGCGTCTTCTTTGCTATTAGGGCATCTGAAAATCGGACAGCCCATATCAACACTTTCCGGGGGTGAAAATATTCGAATCAAACTTTTAAAAGCTATCAATTCTAGGGCAGACATATTTGGAATTGATGAACCCTTCAAAGGATTGAGTAACGACGAGATTTTTTGCGTTGTGAGATACCTAGATCGTATAAGACAAAAAGGAAGAACGATAATCGTAGTAGATCATTCTGATTCGATTAAACAATATTTTTTTAATCATATTGAATTAGTGTGTGTTGATGGAATTCTGAGAGGGTAACGCTTGGTTTGTGCATAAGAAGCAAAGGACCTCGTAACATACTTCTCGTAACATACTTTAATTATTCAAGATATTAGGCGAAATAATCGGCGCAGAGATTTATATAAAGTCTACTGCGTCGATTTCGTGCATCACTTGCGCGAGGGTTATTTTAATCTAATCCACCCTTGACAAATCTCTTTCCAGAAAAAGTATCTGGAAGATTACGCTCGCAAAAACGGCTTTAACAACATCCAGCATTTTACGGACGATGGATACAGCGGAACAAATTTCAATCGTCCCGGCTTCCAGTCCATGATTGCCGAAATTGAAGCCGGGCATATTGCAACTGTTATTGTAAAGGACATGAGCCGCTTTGGAAGAAACTATCTGGAAGTTGGATTTTACACAGAAATTCAGTTTCCATCAAAGGGTGTTCGATTCATCGCTATCAACAATAATGTTGACAGTGCCAATCCCACGGACAATGACTTTACTCCGTTCCTGAACATCATGAACGAGTGGTACGCCAAGGATACCAGCAATAAAATCCGTGCCGTTTTCAAATCACGGATGCAGGATGGCAAACGGTGTAGCGGCAGTATTCCCTACGGTTATAAGCGGGTTCCCGGCGATAAGCAAACCCTTCATGTAGATGAGGAAGCAGCTTCCGTTGTCCGCAGGATCTTCGATATGGCAGCCAGCGGTGCCAGTCTTGCACAAATCGGCCAGACGCTTTCGGACGAAAAAGTGCTGATTCCGTCTGCATATGAAGAACGGTATCATCCTGAATCTGCTCGGCACCATTCGTACCACGACCCCTATCGGTGGAATACAACAACGCTGACCTATATCCTCGACCGGCAGGAATACCTCGGCCATACAGTGCTATGTAAAAGTATCCGTGAGAACTTCAAACTGAAAAAGCGCCGTGCTGCAACCCCGGAAGAAAGGATCGTCTTCAAAAACACTCATGAAGCTATCATCGACCAAGAAACATGGGATAAAGCACAGCGTCTGCGCAAGAGAAATCCGAAAAAACTTCCGAGCGGAACATACTCGCACCGTTTAGCCGGGATGGTGTTCTGCGCTGACTGTGGTTCCCGAATGAGCTTTTCCAGCCCCGAATCCAAACATCGGGATTCTGATGTGGTGTATGATTCGGATTCTTCATGGCAATGCAGCAAATACCGCAATATGTACGTTTCCTGCACATCCCATTTTATCAAGACCTCAACCATTGAAGCCACTATTCTCAATGCAATCAAAGCGATGACAAAAGAAATTATTGAAAATGAGGATGAGTTTGCCGAGCAGCTTCAAGCTGCATGGGAAAACCAAAACACACAGGTATCTTCCGAGAGTAAAAAAGAACTGCATTCAGTTCAAAAAAGAATGGACGAGTTGGATGCTTTGATTCGGAGCCTATATGAAAACAGCGTCTTAGGAAAAATCCCAGAACGACAGTATCAGCGTTTGATGGCACAATATGATGAGGAACAAGCTGTCTGCGAAGCTCGCATTGCCGAGTTGAAGAAAGAACTGGACAACGCTGAAACAACGAAGGTTGATCTGAAACGCTTTATCAGACTGATTCGGAAATACAAGGACTGTGAAACGCTGACAGATGAAATGCTGTACGAACTGGTAGAAAAAGTGGTGATTCATTCCGCATCCGGCGGGCGGACGATCTACCGTCAGCAGCAAATCGACATCTACTTCAATTTTATCGGTGATACGTTTCCTAGTCAAATTGAAATCAGCCACGGTGACAAGAAAAATCTTACAGAGCAGCAACTTGCTAAACGCAAGAAATATCAGAAAACTTCCGGGGAAAACCGCAAAAAGAAACGTGCAGCTCTGCGTGAAGCGGCTAAAACTGATCCACAGGCGGCAGCAGAGTACGAAGCCCTCTTGCAGAAAGGCCGTGAACGATGCCGCAAGTATGCCCAAAATAAAAAGCTGGCTCAACAGGAGCCTGCTGATACAGTCCCCATTCAATTTGAACCGTCTTTTGAAACGCCTGAAGAGATGAAAGGAGAATCCGCATGAACGAACTGAAGAAATCTATCCATGACAACGCCAACGGTCTGGACTACACCCTTGTCAACGACCACTATCTGCCGAACCTGACCGCAGCAGCCCCGGCAGAGCAACACCCCACCGGGCGGTGGGGCCGCTTACATAAGACGTACCTGAAGGCGCAGCACCCTGTCCGGTACAATCAACTGCTCCTGTCCGGTGAGCTGAGCGGCTATCTT